>Ga0209815_1000360_pt1 | contig 33977 bp, 36 predicted proteins | sample CoawatmetaG00DNA_FD_187507 | JGI IMG/M metagenome (GOLD analysis project Ga0209815, IMG submission 187507) | Marine microbial communities from the West Antarctic Peninsula - Coastal water metaG002-DNA (SPAdes) (version 2) | ecosystem: Environmental > Aquatic > Marine > Coastal ...
TCTTTTGGCAATGTCGCCAAAGAGAAATTCGAACGGCCTGCCTCGATCGTCAAACGGCCAGTTGCACCGTCTTCGGTCAAAGTCACCAGCGCACCATCAGGCAGCTTGCGGACAATTTCGTTCAAGGTCACGGCAGATACGGTCGTCGCACCGCCGCGGGTCACTTGGGCGGATGCGCGATCAACGACTTCGATATCCAGATCGGTTGCACGGAACTGAACACTATCGCCTTCAGCTTCGATCAACACGTTGGCCAAAATCGGGATCGTATTACGGCGCTCAACAACGGATTGGGCCTGTGCAACTGCCTTTAACAGGCTCGCGCGTTCAATACTCAGTTTCATGTCCCATGCTCCGCATATCTGATGTGGGTTTGCCCCTGTAGGAAGGGCAAATTACCGTATTTGCGATCCTTCTCAAGGGCCTTTATCAAACTGTCGTTGACTGTTGCAGTCAGGTCAAGGCCCAGCGCCTATTCTGACAGTGCGCGGCGCAACAATTCAAGATCATCTGCGATCTGACTATCGGTCAGCTTTAGCTCAGAAATACGCTTCACACCGTGCATAACGGTAGTGTGGTCACGGCCCCCAAAGCGACGGCCAATTTCTGGCAGCGACCGACTGGTCAAGTGTTTGGCCAGATACATCGCCATCTGACGCGGCCGCGCATAGGTGCGTACCCGCTTTGGCCCAATCATCTCGGACAGGCGAATGTTGTAATGCTCGGACACGCGGCGCTGAATTTCTTCTACGGTGACCTTGCGATCAGATGCTTTGAGCACGTCCGACAAGCAGTCTTGGGTAAGTTCCAGTGTAATTTCACGGCCAACAAGGGACGCAAACGCGAACAGACGAGTTAGCGCGCCTTCAAGAACACGGACGTTCGTGGAAATACGGTGCGCCAAAAACTCGATTACGCCAGTCGCGATTTCAAGGTTCGGATGTTGCGCGCGGTAAACGTCGACTTTAGATTGCAGAATGCCCAGACGCAGTTCGTAATCGGTTGGGTGCAGATCGACCACCAAACCACACTGAAGACGGGATTTAATTCGTTCTTCGAGATCTTTAATTTCACCTGGTGAACGATCTGCGGAAATGATGATCTGCTTTTGACCATCAATCAGGGCGTTGAAGGTGTGAAAGAATTCTTCTTGGGTGCTGTCTTTGCCGGCCATAAACTGCACGTCATCAACCATCAGCACATCAACGGATCGAAACATCTGTTTAAAATCCATCATCTTGCGGTCACGCAATGCAGTGATGAAGCGGTACATAAATTGTTCCGCCGACAGATATAGCACGTTTAGTTCGGGGCTGCGGCGCTGAAGTTCATGGGCAATCGCGTGCATAAGGTGCGTTTTGCCAAGGCCAACGCCGCCATACAAAAACAGCGGGTTGAACGTAACGGGGCCGCCTTCGGCGACGCGGCGAGCGGCGGCATGTGCCAACTCGTTTGGCTTACCGACAACAAAGGTATCAAAGGTAAAGCGCGCATCAATCGGGGACCCAGAAATCTGATCAGCACGGGTGGGTTTAGGGGCCGTAACAGGGGCATTGACTGCGGGACGGGCAGCGCCAGAGGTTTTGAAAACCAGACGCTGCACATTCTGGCCCTGACGGGATAGCTGATACATGATCTGCTCACCAAAATTCTGCTGCACGTAATTGCCGATAAACGTGGTGGGCACGTTGAACGTCACAACGCCATTGCTGGCATCCGAAAACGCGAGCGGCGCGATCCAATTGGAAAAGTTATTCGCGCCCACGGTTGTCTTCAAAGCGTCCAAGGTCGTCTGCCACACATCGTTCGTCATAAGTGTCCCGTTTCAATTTTTCAAAGCCTCGATGACCACCCAAATGCGGCCACGGTTCACATTTCTTCCAGACACAAAACGACCGATCACCCAAAGTCCCCTTTTGGGTGTGATTGCCTTGCGTAGCTCGCCAGAGCGTCAGACAGACCTAATCATGCAGTGAGCATGAGCCATGCCGCCGTCGGCAGTTTTGGATTTCAGAACAACCAACAACACTGCGCCCAAATAGACGCAGCATCAGCAGACGCAAAGTGTTTGGTCATATGACAGTTACCCGTCACGCGTCCATTCCCTTCGCATGAATGACCGACCAACGATGAAGCTAAGACCTTTGCTTCAATCATGTGCCGATTTCACTCATGTCCCCCCCGGAACGATGTGAATCGCATGTATAAGTTAGCAAGCGGAACGGGCGCGTTTCAACAGAACAACGCGCTTGACTCGGGTCGGGATCAAAAAGAATCTATGACCCCTTTGAAAAGGCTTAGAAAGTCGCGGATGCGCAGAAAAAGCCCTGCACAAAACGAAAAGGCGCGCCCACTGGGGCGCGCCTTTCATGTTGTGTCGTCAGGCAGGTGGTGCCCAAGATGTAGTTTAGCCCAGTGCTTTTACACGTGAAGACAGACGCGACATTTTACGCGACGCAGTGTTTTTATGCACCACACCTTTTGTCACGCCGCGCATCAGTTCTGGTTGAGCAGCCTTCAGTGCAGCAACGGATGCGTCTTTGTCGCCAGAAGCAATTGCTTCTTCAACTGCACGCAGGTGCGTACGAATCCGCGAACGGCGCATTTTGTTGACTTGAAAGCGTGCCTCGTTCTGGCGTGCGCGTTTTTTAGCTTGTGGAGTATTTGCCATGGTGTCGATTCCCTTAGGTTCGGGTCAATAAAAATTATCTGCGCAATTGGCCCGTCCGGGTTTTTGGAACCGGTGATTCTGGTCTAGCGGACCGCACGCGCATATATGAGGCGTCTTTAGTGCAATCAAAGCACAAAGAAAACCATTATTTATCGCGAAACTGCGCCTCGCGCTTTTCTGCAAAGGCGGCCATGCCCTCTTTTTGGTCTTCGGTCGCAAATAACGACTGGAACAGGCGGCGTTCATAGTTCACGCCTTCGGCCAATGTTGTCTCAAACGCACGGTTCACCGCGTCTTTGACGGCAATCGTTGCGATCAGCGATTTCTCTGCAATTTTTTCAGCAACTTTGTGCACCTCTGGCAGCAGCTTACTTGCAGGGATAACACGGCTAACAAGACCCGAACGCTCCGCCTCTGCGGCGTCCATGAAGCGGCCAGTCAAATTCATATCCATTGCCTTGGATTTACCGACATAGCGGGCAAGCCGCTGTGTGCCGCCGATCCCTGCGATGACGCCAAGGTTGATCTCGGGTTGGCCAAATTTGGCGGTATCGGACGCAATGATAAAATCGCACATCATCGCCAACTCGCAGCCTCCGCCCAGCGCATAACCAGACACGGCAGCGATGATCGGTTTACGGGTGTTGTTGAAACGGGTTGTCTCGGGCGCAAAATAATTCTTGGTATACATGTCCACGAACGACTGTCCGGACATTTCAGTGATGTCGGCGCCGGCGGCAAATGCCTTTTCCGATCCAGTGATCACGATGCAGCGCACCTTGTCGTTTGCGTCCGCGTCTTCCAGTGCTTGGCACAATTCAGACATCAGTTTGGCATTCAGCGCATTGAGCGCGTCCGGCCGGTTTAATGTGATCGTTGCCACATAATCGGTGGTGTCTACGATGATTGTCTCAAAGGCCATGTCATGTCCAAAGTTGCCGCTGTCAGATTTAAGTGATGAAACAACTCAGATGCCGGATCAAGCTATCTTTGGCATTGCGGACAAAAGAATGACGACCGCCCAGACTGGACGATTCGGTCAATTGTCTTTTGGCATCCGTCGGTTGGGCACGGATTTCCCGCTTGATCATACACCGCAAAATTATGCTGGAAATATCCCAGTTCACCGTCCGTTTGCCGATAATCGCGCAAAGATGACCCCCCTGCGGCGATTGCTTCGTTCAATACTTCGCGGATTAACGGGACCAAAGACCGAATGCGTTTCGCGCTAATTTCACCAGCCTTACGCGCAGGATGGATGCCCGCACGATATAGCACCTCGCAAACATAGATATTGCCAAGACCCGACACGATCCGCTGATCCAGCAGTGCTGATTTGATGGGCGTATTGCGCCCTTTTAGACGCGCGACCAAGTAATCTTCGTCAAATGTATTCCCAAGCGGTTCTGGCCCCAAATCGCGAATGAGCCAGAAATCAGCCTCCGTTCCGGTCGCCATAAGGTCCATCGCGCCAAACCTGCGGGCATCATTGAACGTGATCCGTGCATCATTCGCCATATGGAATACCACATGGTCATGCTTGGCCGCTGCAGGATGCGGATAGTGAAAATCACCAACGGTATGCCCCGAAATCGTCATACGGCCAGACATGCCGAGATGGATCAGCAACGTCTCGCCGCTATCTAGATCGGCGAGAATATATTTGGAACGACGACGCAGACGCAGAATCGTTTTACCAGTCAACCGATCCGCCATGTGTTCGGGGAATGGCCAGCGTAAATCAGGGCGGTTTACGTCAGCTTGGGTGATCTGTACGCCTTCCATCACAGGTGCCAACCCGCGACGAACCGTCTCGACCTCTGGTAATTCGGGCATGGGACACTTTCTATAAAGGTGTAGGCGCGATATAGCGCATTTGAGCCCGATGTTAGGGTCACCGCAAAGGACGACAAGCCCCTATGACCGAAAACACCACACACTTTGGTTTTGAAACCGTCCGTGAAGACGAAAAAGCAGGGCGCGTGCAAGGCGTGTTCTCTTCTGTTGCCAGCAAATACGACATCATGAACGACGTGATGTCCGTTGGAATTCACCGCATCTGGAAAGAAGCGATGATGGATTGGCTTGCGCCGCGTGCAGGGCAAAAGCTGTTGGATGTGGCTGGCGGGACGGGCGATATTTCGTTTAAATTCTTGGGCCGTGCTGGATCTGGTCACGCGACAGTTTGCGACATTACCGAATCCATGCTGATTGCAGGAAAAACCCGCGCAGAGGCCGCGACGATGTCCGACAGCCTTGATTGGGTGGTTGGCGACGCAATGGCGTTGCCGTTCGCGGACAACACATTTGACGTCTACACGATCAGCTTTGGCATCCGAAACGTGACCCGCCCGCAAGAGGCCCTGAACGAAGCATTCCGTGTTCTGCGCCCCGGTGGCCGTTTGATGGTTTTGGAATTCAGCCAGCTACCAAGCCCGATGATGCAGGCCGCTTATGACGCCTATTCGTTCAACGTGATCCCGCGAATGGGGCAATTGATCGCGAATGATCGGGACAGTTACCAATACTTGGTCGAATCGATCCGCAAGTTTCCAGATCAGGAAACGTTCCTTGAGATGGTGAAAATTGCAGGGTTTGAAAATGCGAAATACCGCAACCTGTCGCTGGGTATCGCGGCACTTCATTCCGGTTGGAAACTATAACATGCGCGGTCCACACAACATTATCCGGCTGATCCGAACTGGCGCAACGTTGGAACGGACCGGCGCAATGGGCATCATACTTGATGCGCTCGAGGTTGGGCCGTTATTGCGCATCGTCGTCCGCACGGTCGTGTGGCCGTTTCAGTGGCTGGGGTACAAAGGCGACCCAACAATGCCGCCTGCCCCGCGCGCACTGACCGCCCTTGGGCCCGCCTACATCAAATTTGGGCAGGTATTGTCGACCCGCCCTGATGTGGTCGGCGATGAACTCGCCGTGCAAATGCGCGTACTGCAAGACAAGTTGCCGCCGTTTTCAATGGAAGAATCGCGCGCCGAAATCTTGCGCGAATTGGGCCAGCCTGTTGAGACGCTTTTTAGCAGCTTTTCTGAGCCAGTCGCCGCGGCATCATTGGCGCAAGTACACAAGGCACACCTTGCCGACACAGGTGAAGCGGTGGCCGTAAAAATCTTGCGTCCTGGAATTGAACGCGCATTCCGGCGCGACATTGACGCGTTCTATTTTGCGGCACGTACGATTGAATTGCTGTCACCGTCGTCACGCCGCTTGCGTCCGATGGATGTGATCACCCATTTTGAAGGTGTGGTCATGGGCGAATTGGATTTGCGGCTCGAAAGCTCCGCTGCGTCCGAATTTGCCGCCAATACACACGACGACGCAGGGTTTGATGTCCCTAAAATAAAATGGCACCTATCTGGTCGCCGCGTCATGACACTCGATTGGGTCGAAGGCACAAATATTGGTGATAACGCGGCGCTGGATGCAGCTGGTCATGATCGACGGGCGCTTGCCGCGCGTGTTTTGCAGCTATTTCTGAACCATGCGCTACGCGACGGATTTTTCCACGGCGACATGCACCAAGGCAACCTCAAGGTCACCGCAAATGGTGATATCGTTGCCTATGATTTTGGGATCATGGGGCAGATCGACGAATACACTCGCCGGGTTTATGCCGAGATCTTGTTTGGATTTATTCGCAAAGATTACGCGCGTGTCGCCCAAGTTCATTTTGAAGCAGGCTATGTACCCGCGCACATGGACGTTGACGCCTTCGCCCGTGCATTGCGTGCCGTTGGAGAGCCCATTTTCGGAATGGACGCAAGCCGCATTTCGATGGCCCGCCTGCTGTCATACCTGTTCGAAGTTACCCAGCGGTTTGGCATGGAAACGCGGACCGAGCTGATCTTGCTGCAAAGAACGATGGTCGTCGTAGAAGGCGTTGCGCGCTCGCTTGATCCGAATATGAACCTTTGGCACGATGCGCGCCCTGTTGTTGAAAACTACATCAAAGAATCGATCGGCCCAAAGGCGTTGATAAAAGACTTGGCTGCAACGGTCCGCGTTTTGGCCAAATTTGGCCCGCTTCTTCCGAAGCTCGCCGAGGATGCCCTGATACGGCAGAACAACCCTGTTGCCGGTCAAAGACCCCAACGCCGCCGTGCGCGGCTGGCATGGATGACATTGGGCGCCGTATTAACCGGAGCAGCCATTCTTTTGATCCAAGCGCTTTAGAGTGTGGGGTCACGCAAGGCGCTGACCTGACTGCTCGCGATTGCTGCTCCGCCTTGAAGAATGAGAACGATTTCGCCACCCTGCGATCGTACCTCAGTGACCGTGCTGTATACGTCAACCGCATCTTGGGCCAATATATCGTCGCCGGAATAGCTGACAACTTCAAATGAATAGAACCCCGGTTCGCGCGAATTTCCCTGCGCGTCGAGCCCAGACCACTCTAACGGTTCGGCGCCAATGGGGATATCGAACCTTTCGACTTCGTCGCCAGCGTCGTTTTTCACGATGATCTCTGCCCGTTGTGCAATTGTGACCGGGTTTGGCGCCAAAGTAATTGCACCTCCATCAAAATATGCTGCGGCGGGTGCGCGGGCCTCTTTGCCAACCCAAGCCGCCATCTGAGCCATGCCACCGGACCCCAATTGCGTGGCCAAACTGCGAAGCAGATCGTTGGTTTGCACCTGCTGCTCAACCCCCGAAAAGGTCGCCAGCTGAACCGCATAATCGGACGAATCAACGGGGTTTAGCGGATCCTGATTTTCCATTTGCACAGTTAACATCCGCAAAAAAGTTTCAAAATCCGAACTGATTTCTCTGGAATCGGTGGCTTGCGTTGCTAATGCTGGCCCGCTCGACGTATTTGCTTGGGTAACTTCCATGATATCTCCTTAAAGACGTAAATCTAGGCCGCTTAGGGCCGCGGTTGCATCCAAGGGCGCATCCGCATGAAGCATCTCTTGCTCGATGATTCGCTCTGGGGTGGTTTGGCTTTCGTGGTCACCACCACCCCGCCCTTCAAAACTAAAGCCAACGTTTTCGTACCCAAGCTCTCTCATTTCCTGCGCAAGCATATCGATATGGCGCCGCATCAGGTCTTGGGTTTCGGCACGCTCGGTCGTGATCATGACGGCCATAATTCCGTCTTGCGTAGTGATAGCCAATCTAACGCGCCCAAGTTCCTCTGGGTTCAACACAAGCGACGTGACTCCGTCTTGCGTTTTGTGCACCGCGATAGCCAACTGCTGAGCGGTGGCGGGCGTGAATATCTGAGTCGGATTGCGTACATCCGCCGGGTGCGTTGTGATCAATGGACCCGCCTTTGACGTATCCAGCGACGACAAGGAAAACGCACTTTCGACAGAACCGTCATCGACAACCATCAACTTGGGTGCATCAATTGGAAGAACCGGATTGGCGGGCACTGACGAAGGCTTCGCGCCATTCACCGCAGGGAGGTTCCTTTGATCATTGCGAATGCTTGGTTCAGCCGTCCTCGGCCCGAGAGGCACTGCTTCCATCGCAGCGTGTGGCTTTTGATCAGGGCCAAAACGGGCACTCGGAACAACCCTATCACTTTTGGGCAACGGAATTTGCGCTGTGGCCAGTAGTGGCGCAATTTTCTTTGTCGGGTCAAATAACATGCCGAGCCCTCGCAATGCGGCTGCTGGCAAAACCTGGCTAGACTTGTCGGCATTCGGGACGGTTGAACCGCCCTCCTCAGCAGTGGCGCTTGCTGATGATGCTGTTGGTTGAATAAATTGCCTTGCCACAGTCCAGATCGGTTCGGTCGGTCATTTTTTCATCTCAAGAATCGAGTTACCGGCGGTCGCCTGAGGCGCTGGCACGCCGCCCCCAGAAGGCAGTACTGCAATTTTTGTTGGTAATTCGATGCCAAAATCACGCAGCAAAGTCGTCATGTCCGTGCTCGACGCGCGCTTATACACTGCCGCATTCTGACTCTCAATTTGTTGGTTTTCGGACAGAGAATCGGTTTCCATCGCCTCATCCGACAGCAAGGTTTCGTCATTCGATAGCAAGGTTTCGTCATTCGATAGGTTTGGAAGCATCTCATTTTCATCCAAATTACCCCCGTCAGAATCCTCTTGTTCTTGCGCCAATTTCTTGACGTCAGGTGTTGGCGCAGTCAATTTTTCACCTGTCAAAAGGTTCTTTAGAACCCGCGCAAACTCGCCTACTGGACGAGCCTCAACGGGCGTTCCGAGATCAGAAGCGGTGGGTGCAGTCTGTGTCGTTGGGGTAATATACATGCAGGCTCCGGCAATTTTCCTTTCCGCATTCTTAACCGAATATCCTTACCGATTTATTTACCACGTGGGGCCATTGTCGAAAAAAATCGCAACACGGATTCGCATAATGACAATAGTTCCAACTCTCCCACCTCCACATTTAAATGTGGTGCAAAAAGTAAATTCTGTTGATTCAAAAATACGCGAAGCAGCAGAGAATCTGGAGGCAACTTTTTTGTCCGAGATGCTGAAATCAGCGGGTCTAGGCGCATCACGTTCCACATTTGGCGGCGGAATTGGCGAGGATCAATTCTCATCTTTCCTCCGAGAAGCACAGGCAAAAGATTTGGTAAACGCTGGCGGAATTGGGCTCGCCGAGGCTTTGTTTGAAGCGATGAAGGCAGATATTAATGGTTGATTCCACGGCTAAGCAGCTTCTTGAACTATTGAACCGCGAACGAGAGGCGATCATTCAAGCTGATTTTCTAGCGGTGGATCATTGCGTCGCGAAAAAAGAAACGCTGCTCACGGCACTTAATAACTCTCCAGTGGTCACCGGAACGCTCACCAAAATCCGTTCTGCGCTGGAGGAAAACCAAACACTCTTAACGTCCGCCATTGCGGGTGTCCAAGCGGCACGAACCCGCGTCGCGGAACTAAAAGACGTCCGCATGGGGCTGCGTGTCTATGACCAGACCGGGCAGATCGCGCAGGTCCAGACAAGAAATACAGGCCTCAGCAAACGAAGTTAGAATCTAGTTATATCAAATTTTCGCGATCTCGCTGAGCAGCGTTAAGACCATGTTTAGGGTCGCTGATGCAGTTTGCAAATATATCCAAAATGGAACCCCACCAAGCAATTGCTTTGGGGAAGGTCAGAATGACTTTTCACACGTCACCCTTTGGTTACGTATCCCGAAATCATGGTGCAAAATGCGCCGCCACTTCAAGAAGGCAATTTTAAATGGCGACTTTCCACGCGCCACCGTGGTGGCCACCGCCTTGGATGACCTTCTTGCGTTTGATTATGATCGGTGCATTTACAGTCGTCATCTTTCACCACCTTGTTTCGCTACCCAAGGTCGATTTAGGGGTCAGGGGGTGAAAGGGTACTTAAAGATTGGATTGTCTTAGAATGCATTATTTCTGCATTTTAACATAAATTTCGTCAGGCCCACAAAACTCAGCAAGGTTATAGCCTTTTTCGCGCATCAAGGCAGGTAAAGCCGGATCAGCATTGTTGTTCTCAATCGACCAAATAGTGACATCATGCTTATCAAATGGGAATTTCTGCAAGGCGGCCAATTCACCACCCTCAATGTCCAATGAGACAAAGTCGGGGTGCATAATACCAGCCTCGACCAATATGGCAGACAGCGACCGCGTCGGAACCTTAACCACATTCTCAGCATGACGCGGGTCGGACCGAATGCGCTTAAGCATCTGATCGTCATAAGTTTTGGACAGGCCGCTCATCTGGGTGAACCCTTGGGTCACGGTAATGAAATCAGCGGTGCCTTTCTTGTCGGACACAGCATATTCCATGCATGGGGATGTGCGCATTTTCTCTGCCTTGGCACGCTGGGCAGCAACAGGTTCAACCATCACACCTGTCCAATTGCGCCAACGCTCAAAGAACATCGTGTTGGAACCAGTGACACCGTCATAGGCACCGACATCAACAAATGTGCCGCCCTCTTTTTGGTTCATAATGCGATCGACAACCAAATCTTGGCCAGCTTGCGACGCATAAGGAAACGTCGGGCTCAACATGCCACGCACGGTATGCAATTGGCGGGTTAGCGGCGCACGGGCGCGGGTCTTTTCGGTCGAAAGCTTTGCGACAAGTTCAGTTTGAAGTTCGGCCAACGCGTCATGAGCGGCTTTGATACGGGCGTCGATGGTCATGATGGGGTCCCAAATTCAGTATATGATTTCTCTTCCACAATCTGGGATCCCAGAAGCAGGTTGATGCTCTTCTTAACACGGGCGCGTTCGTCGTTGGTAACATAAACGGCACGGGCCAATCCAATAAATCCGGGGCCAAAGTCGGACTTCGCCTCAAACGCACGAATGTCGTCCTCGATGACCCAAAGGTCTGCATTTATCTCATAAAGCTCGTCCCACAGGGCCCGCAATGCAGGCAACATCGGGATCGCAGCCGTCGCGGTCTGCGACAGCACAGCCATCTCGTGACACACATTAACCAGCTTGGCAGCATCGGTCATCTTTTCAGACTTCAGGCGCAGGATCGTCAATTTGTCGATCAGCTCGCCAGGGGCAGTTGGGACAAGAATTTCCATCATATGCGATCTTCCAAATACTGACAAAGTGCTGTTTCCACTTCTGCCATCACACCTGACCACTGCAACGGGGTTTTTTGGCGAAACAGCGTCATATCTGGATACCACGGCGTTTTAACACCAGCATGTGTCCAAACCCAAAACGGGTCCCAATGTAATATCGTCCATGTCGGCACGCCCAGAGATCCGGCAATATGTGCAGTTGCGGTGTCCGACGTGATAATCAAATCCATGGCCCGCATTGACGCTGCAGTATCGGCAAAACCACGCTCGTCGGATCCTGCATCAACGATGAACGCAGATGTGCCATCGGCGAAATACGGGTCTAACATTGGGCCTTTGTACAATGAAAACAGCTGTACACCGTCAATATCGGTCAGCGGCAGAAAATCCGTATGACTAAATGACCGAAACGCATTGCCCTTATAGGTGACTGATCCAGTCCACACGACACCAACTTTCAGCACATCGCCATAGGGAGCAACGATACGCGCGGCACGATCCACGCTACTGGATGGGACATTCAACCGCACTGGCGCAGGCACATCGCTCGTCTTTGCGAAATGAACTCCGGCCAAATCCATCATATTCACGTAGAAATCAATCTGAGCATCTTTGGGCACGTCTTGACCCGTCCAGTCAGCCCCTTCGAGATTTTCAAAAAGAGCAGCCACGGGACGCTCGACCAAGCAATGCACGGTCGCACCCATGTCTTTCAACACAGGCAGGAAGCGAGCGAAAAGAACTGCGTCGCCGAACCCTGGTTCAGGCATAACAAGTATGGTTTTGCCGACCAAAGGCTCCCCCTGCCATTCAGGAAACGACACATCGCGGGCCTTCAGCTCGCCTGCTTTCCAGCGGACTTTATATGTCTCAAATGCTTGAACATAGTCACCAGCACCCAACTGGGCAAAGGCCAGCTGCATCTGCAGTTCGGTATCATCAGGATAGGTGGCAACTTGGGGCGTCAGGTAGGCAATCGCACCAGCGTAGTCACCCATGCCACGCAAACATCTGCCAACCATAGCAATGTGGTTCAGATTATCTGGCTCGCGGTCCAACACCCATTTTCGGTGCGTAATTGACGCCTCATATTGACCAACATCAGACAGAATATTCGCCATATTGTTGCGAAAACCGACCTCGTTCGGGGCAATCGCCAAAGCACGTTCCTGGGCCCGCAACGATTGTTCATGACGACCAGCTGCACGGTGCAGCACCCCAAGGTTCGACCAAATCCCCGCATCACGCGGCGCATGCTTCAGATAGACCGCATATAGCCTAGCCGCCTCTGACAGCGCGCCATCTTGATGCAACTTCGCGGCACGCGCACGCAGATCTTTTACGGTCTCAGCCATGGTCCCACATCTAGTCCGCGCTGCGCCGTTTGACAGGCTTTAGCAATGTCGCAGGACGGCGCTGTTCGGCGGCCTCGAACAATGAAAACGTTTGGTTGACGTAATTCACAGCGCCGGAAATCAACTCCATGTAGTCATCAAGGTCTTGGGTCAGTTCAACCTCTGTGCAGACGATGCTGCGGTCCTGCGGCGCGGTCTCGAATGTGACATAAAACAGCGGATCACCGCGATTTATCTTCAACGGTTTATCCGTGTCGTGCCATTCAAACGCCCACGTCAACGGACGCGGCCACACGTTGATCGGGAACCGACCACCAAAGATCGTGCCGGGCAGCGGGTTTTTCGTGTGATGCATGAACGGAGCAACCTGAGACATGTAAACCGGCTCGTCCGCGATAAACACGTAAGGCAGCTGCAACTGCAGCGTCGGCACATCAGGATAGCGCCATTCATGTTCCGCAGCGATATGCAGCTTTTCACGCAGCTTATTACCGCGAATACCAGATTGGTCGCCATTAAGATTGCGCATCGCAGGGCGCCCATCCGCGTCGCGAATAAATTCAAGGTTTAGATCAAACGGACAGCGCACCACAAAATAGCGGCTTTCCATCCCGATCACAGCAGGACACCGAGACGCTGATTTGGCATGCTTCTTGTTCATCTCAGCCGAGCGGACACGCTCTGGCGGATAATAGACAATGCCTGCCTTCTTTTGGTTCAGAAACCAGCCAACCGAAACGGGGCCGCTTTTCTTCTCTGTGTCGCCTGTATTTTCAAAATGCACGGAAAGTTGCATCTGTCATCCTTTTTAACCCTGCCCCGTGATCGGGGTCTTTGGGGCAGCCTTCGCCTCAATTGCGGTATAAAATGCAAATACGGCGTTAATTTGGCTCTAGCCCCGACAATTTTACATAATCGAATTTTGCAAGAAACAGCAGCGCGGCCAGCACAATTCCTTCACGTAGACCCACATCTGTGGCAATCTGTGACACAAGGGCGACGTTGACAGCATCTAATGCAATCAGGCTGCCAGCGTCCTAGTACACGCTGTCGTCGCCAACCACCTTTTGTCAACCATGCAGCCTCTTTGTTTGTTGACACTGTTCCACCAAGATTTCCCAGTGTGTGAGCGAGGAGTTGCGCTCTATAGGCGGTCCCCACCAAAACAGCACATCGGTGGTTTGGGGGCATGCGCAAGCGTCAATGAAGCTGGGATAGGGTCACAATATCACCACCCGCAGCGGCAGCATCTTCAGCATCATGCGTGACCATCAGAACTGGCAGCGCGCGGGCTTTGGCACGTGCAAACACCAATTCACGGACTTGGGCGCGCAACGCGGTATCAAGCCGCGAAAACGGCTCATCCAGCAGCAAACCGCAGGGGTCCGACAACAGCATCCGCATCAAAGCAACGCGGGCTTTTTGCCCACCAGACAATGTAGCCGGATCACGGTCCGCAAACCCGTCCAGTCCGACCTCTGCTAAGGCTTCGTCAATGCGGGTTTGCCTGTCCAGCTTGGACCCACCAGCACGCAGACCAAACGCCAAATTTGCACCCACAGACAAATGCGGAAACAGCAGATCGTCTTGAAACAATATCCCAACACGGCGCTGGTACGCGGGCGCATTGGTGACGTCCATACCGTCCAAAATTATCGTGCCCGTTGCCGAAAAATCTGGGGCCAGCGTGCCCGTGATAAAAGCAAGCAGCGTGGACTTTCCAACCCCAGACGGCCCCATAACTGACAGAACCTCCCCTGGACCAATATGACGGGACAATGACAAAAGCGGCGCACCGTTCCTCAATATTGTCACATCGCGCAGTGTTAGACCCTTATCCATACCGCAGTCCTTTTCTGTTGCGCCACACAATTGCAGGCACAATCAAAGCCAGCGCAAACGGGATCAGCGCGGCACCCGTTTGCATTAAACCGTAAACACCAATGGCACGACGATCACCGCCTGACGCCAGTGCGACAGCCTCGGTCGTTAGGGTGGCCACGCGTCCGCCACCAATCAACAACGTCGCCAGATACTGCCCGACCGACACCGAAAACCCAACAGCAGCGGCCGTCAAAATTGGACGCAACAACATCGGCAATCGCACCCTCCAAAGGACACGGTCGGGACGCGCGCCCAGCGCATTTGCAATCACCCCCATCCGCACATCCCACGCACGGAACGGATCCGCCAATGACAAAAACACATAGGGCAGCACAAACACCAGATGAGCCAGCATCACAGGCAATCGCCCGACATCCGCCCCAATGTTCAACATCAATGTCTGCAAGCCCGGCAGGAACGCAGTCTGCGGCACCAGCAGCGGCAAATAAAGCAACCACATACCCCGCGACGACAGGCGCAAACCATAGCGGTACTCGGCCTCCAAGCAGCCAACCGTAAGAGCCAACGCTGCGAGCGTGACCACAGCGGCAATCAACGCCGTTTCACCCAGTGCTTCCACCGTTCCTGGCCCAAAACGCATCCAATTTCGTGCGCTCAACTCATCGGGCAGAAAATCAGGAAAGCTCCAATATCCTGCAAACGACCAGACGCCCAAAACCACAATGCCAGCAAGCACAAGAAACGCACAAACGATCCCTGCAGTTAGGGCCAATCCTCTAACAATAGGGTCGATTTTTCCGCGCGTACCAGACATGATCCAGCGACGCCCAAGGACCGTGACAATGGCTTCACCAATGCGCCAAGCCATCAGCGCACCAATGACCAATGCCAGCTGCAACAACGCAGCAGCCGCACCTTGCAGACGCATCGCAATATCTGGATCAGACATAAGGCGGACGATATAAACAGACAGACTCGGCGGGGTGTTCGGCCCCAAAATAACGGCGACATCGACGACTGACATTGAATAGGCCAAGACCACATAAACCGGCAATCTGATTTGCGCATAAACGCGTGGAAACACGGTTTTCAGCCAGCCAGTCAAGCGGCCATAACCCAGCGCTTGGGCTACTGCAGCACTGCGTCCGGTATCAGCTTGGCCAAGTGCGGCGAGCGTGATCAGCAGCAAGAACGGCACCTCTTTGATGACCAATCCGGCCATCATCGTCAGGCCCCAAGTGTCTTGAACGATCAACAAATCAGGTGGTCGGTCCCAGCCCGTGATTGCAGGTGAAACTGCCCGCGACAGCCACCCAGACGGGGTGATCAAAAACGCCAACCCAAACGCGGCAGCAGCGTGGGGAACCGACAACAATGGCGACAGCAACCGTTCTAAGAACCGGAACGCGGGGGTTCCAGACCAGCCAGCTGTCAACAGCGCAACAATGGTCAACGCCAGTGCTGTTGCACCAACACCCACGCCAACAGACAGCATAACGGCGCGCGGCAATCCGGCCCAATCAAACAAATCATAAAACGGGGATAGCGTCGGACCTGTCAGTCCCGCGGCAGGCAAATGCCCAAACGCGGGCAAAACAGTGCCGTAAAGCCCCGCAATCACTGGGCCAAGCATCGCGAGCAACGTTATTGCAGGCAACACAGGCAAAACGCGCCGTGACTTGTGATCGTGGCGCGTTTTCACGTCGGTTGACAGCTTACTGCGCAACGCCGTAACGATCCGCCCAATCATCGGCCAAACGCGTGGCCCAGCTTGGGTGCGGCTCCGCTTGAACAGTGCCCCGATCAGCTGGCGACAAGGTCGCAATGCCAAGATCAAGCCCATCAAACACCGCTCGTTCATCTGCGGTAATCGCGGCCATATCCAAAACCGTGCCATAACCCAAAATCGCAGGGTCCTGCGCGCGGGCCTGCGCCTCTGGAGACATCAAGAAGTTGGCGACAATCATCGCGCCCGCCTTGGACCCTGAATTGTAAGGAACAGTCACAAACGACGCATTCCCGATTGTGCCCTTGTCCAACACAAAGGTGCGCACGGTGTCTGGCAATTCAAAGTTGGCAATCGCAGTCGACGCAGCACCGGGGCTAAACGAAATCGACAGATCCAGTTCATCATCAGCAATCAGTGGGAACATCGCGGTGCCTGTCGCAGGATATGCCTTACCTTCACGCCACAGGTTTGGGGTCAATGCATCAAGATACTCCCAAAGCGGGGCAGAAACCTCAGCGTAGTTTTCATCCGTCGCTGGGGCGGACAGAACGCTCGCATCTGGCAAGATATCAACCAAAACTTGCTTGAGAAACGTCGTGCCCAAAAAATCTGGCGGCTGCGGATAGCTAAAGCGACCGGGGTTCGCCTGCGCCCATTCCAGCAACGCCTGCATTGACCCAACGCGGTCAGGCATGTCAGCAGTGTCATGTACAAACACAACCTGCGCCATGGCCCACGGGCTTTCAAACCCATCAGTCGGGACCGTGAAATCGGACTGCACAGTTTTTCCGACAACATCCACAACTGACCAGTTCGGCAACTGCTCTGCATAAGGGCCAAACAACAGGTTAGCCTCTTTCATAGCAGCAAAGTTTGCGCCGTTAATCCAGATCATATCGATGGCACCATCATCGTTTTCACCAGCCTGCTTTTCAGCAAGAACGCGGGTAACAGCGTCGGCGGTATTGGTCAGCTTCACATGCTCAAGTGTGACACCGTAATCCTCAGACACACGCGATCCAACCCATGCCAAGAAATCGTTTGTGGTGGTCGATCCACCCCATGCGTTCCAATATACGGTTTGACCCTTGGCCTCTGCCTTAACAGCATTCCAATCCGCTGGATTAGGGTCTGCAATTGCCGCCACAGGGGCGATAAGCGCAGCAAGAATAGCAAGATGTTTCATCAAGATGGTCCTTTAGTCAGTATAAGTCTGTTTGGCGCTGTAAATGCGCAAGATGGCAGTCGCAAAGCATAGTGCGCCAAACACATAAGACAGCGGCACAAAATATGTGGGAAACAGACAAAGCAGGACAAAGAACGCAATCGTCTCGGTCCCTTCCAGAATGCCGTTAGAATAATAAAGCGACTTTTGCCCCTGCGCATCGGTCTTATGACCGTGCTTTTCCGCAAGAATGGCAAAGCCCAAAAAGCTGGTGCCGTTGAAGTAGAACGCCATCAACAAAAACGCGCCTGCGGCCCCGTTCGTTGTTGGGTCAGCAAAGACAAACGCCGCTGGAATAGCGCCGTAAAACAGAAAGTCCGCGGCGATATCGAGGTAGCCACCAAAATCGGTGGTACGCGTCGCCCGCGCAACAGCGCCATCAAGCCCATCTGCGACCCGGCTGGCAAGCAGTGGAAATAATGCCAAGAACGGTGCGCCCAGCGCGATACAAACCGCCGAAATTAGACCCAAACAAAGGCCAATCAGCGTCACATCGTCTGCACTGATCCCACGCGCCGCAATCATCCGGCCAGCTGCATTCAGCGGCGGATCAATCAATCGGCGGGCATACCGGTCAAGCATAAAGGTCCTTTCAAACTAGGCACCTTGTGGCCCAGCAAACCGTTTCACGCAATCGACATGACAAAAACGTGAGACAAGCCTAGCCAACTGCAATACGCGGACGACCTTGGGCGGTAACTTTGACCGATGCCTCAATGAACATCGGCTGGCCCTCAATATCGACCTGTTTAATGTCTCGGGCCACGGTGAACCGGATTTCCTCCACACCAGCAGCACGCGCGCTTTCCCCCGCCTCAGAGCGCAAGGCATCTTCCAACGCGGTCATCGCATCATCGGCTGTCAAAAATTGGCGGATACCTTCCGGCAAATGAACCGCAAACGATCCGGCTCCTGGACTGGTCACCGTGCCACTTGCGCGCATCGCAACCTGCCCGACAACAGCCCCAATCGCGTTGGCAACGCCCGCATGTTTGGGCAAAATCATGCGCGTGTTCAGGCGTTCACCAACAGCGCCGTAATAAGCAGCAGCAGACGCGCCAAGCCCGATTACAGGCACGCCAAGCCGCAGATCAACCTGCACGACTCCGCTATGCTGGCTCAAGCCAGCCATTGTCAGCGGATGGGAGGCCAACACATCGGGTTGCGCCCATCCGTCTTCATCGAACGCCGCCTGCAACAGGCAATCCACCGTTTGTTTTGTCAGCTGATCAATCACCATCTGGGCCATCGCATCAGGCCCTGATGCCAGCCGATCACCTGATCCAATGCGCCTGCGTGCAAACAGCGTCAGCGCCTTGGTTGCGGCATTCGTGTCCCAGACATCAAGACGACCCAACGTATGAGATGCATCCGACGGGGTCACACCGGCAATCATCACCATGCCGCGCGTGACAAGACGCATCAACGCGGGGTGTTCCATGCGGGTCGCCGCAGCTTCGCCGGCACGCAAAGGACCATTTAGCAGACGGGTTGCAACAGCGGTTTCGCGGGCATCAAGCCCCTCTGGCAGGACCGTAAAAATCGGTATCGCAAATTGGCCACCATCAGCTGGCGGCACGTCGCTTGATAGACAACGATCCAGCACGCGGTGCACCAGCTCTGGATGATCGCGCGCCGCCAGCGCAATCGGCATCAACCGGCGCGGCCCAAGCCGCAAGCCACCGCCCAAGCCGTCAACAACGTGCACTTCGCTGTCGCCACCAAGGCCAGTCGTGCGCATCGCAACCGCCTCTACCATTGTGCGGTACGGACCAACGCGGGCACCTTGTGGGTCAATTTTTGGGCGTCCGGCCTTTAATAGACACACATCCGTGGTCGTTCCGCCAATGTCAGACACCAATGCATCTTGCTCGCCTGTCAACCAAGACGCGCCAGCAATCGACGCCGCAGGGCCAGATAAAATCGTTTCAATCGGCTTTTCGCGGGCAACATCTGCGGACACCAAGGCACCGTCACCGCGCACAACCATCAGGCGAGCGTCAATACCGACATGGGCCAAATGGCCTTCACAGGCACCGATTAGTCCGTCGATCATCCCGATCAAACGGGCGTTCAGCACGGCGGTTAACGCTCGCTTCGGCCCGCCCAATGCAGACGACAGCTCGTACGAACAGGTCACAGGTTTCCCCGTCAAATCGCGGATCAGATCACGGGCAGCAACCTCATGCGCAGCATTGCGCGTGGCGAAACTTGCGGCGATGGCAAACCCTGTGACACCCGCATCAAGTCCGCGCACCGCACTTTCTAACGCAGCCAAATCCAACGGCATGACCTCGGTGCCAGCGTGGGAATGGCCACCGGCCAATGCGATAACCGGGTCACCACGCAACGCATCCGTCAGACCAGCACGGCCCAGCTCGGCAGGATCAAATCCAATAAACACCAGCGCAATGCGACCACCTTGGCCTTCAACCAACGCATTCGTGGCAAGCGTCGTAGACAAGGACACCATCGCGACCTCGGCAGGATCAATCGCAGCATCAGCCAATGCCGCATCAATCGCAGCACCAACCCCAACGGCCAAATCTGGACGGGACGTCAGCGCCTTGGCGCTTGCCAAAACCGCATCCGTCGCCTCATCCAAAATCACCGCGTCAGTATACGTACCACCGGTATCGACACCCAAAAGATACGCCATTCAACTGCCCTCACATATTTGGCAGAAACAACCACTGTTCAAGGCAGCTGACCATCCCAAATGCGACACATCAGGTCGCTATGCAAATCGGGGCACCGGTACTGTCACGAACTACAAACAACTCCGACGCAAACGTGTAGAAATAGCACCCATCAGGATCACGGTTCACCTCAGAGCGATCAATGTCCGACGGGATCGCTGCGTCCACAGACAGCGGCAACAACAACGGATCGACCACAGGACGGGCACATGCCGACAAAATGAATAACCCAACCATCAAGCCGCATTTTACCACCCACGTATTACTGTCATTCAAGCTGATCGTCATTGAGTCTGGGCCCTTGTCATGTTTTCAGTGTCATCGGAATAAAACTATGCCACGATGGGTGGAATATGACAAAACCAGCGACCCGCATACAACAAAAAAACCGTTCCACGATCTTGTCTGCGGGACTAGACGTCTTTTCACAATTTGGGTTCCGTGGTGCCACGGTCGACCAAGTCGCAACAGCGGCTGGTTTGTCAAAACCGAACTTGCTGTATTATTTCCCATCAAAAGAAGCGATCCACCAAGAGGTGCTTGCCTCTTTGCTCGATCTTTGGCTCGATCCTCTGCGGGACATGGACGCCGATGGCGATCCGATCACGGAAATTCTTACGTACGCGCAGCGTAAACTAGACCTTAGCCGCGACTACCCGCGTGAAAGCAGATTATTTGCCAATGAAATCCTGCAAGGCGCGCCGCGATTGGCGTACACACTTCCTACCCTGAAATCCTTGGTAGATGAAAAAGCAGCGATCATCCAAACATGGGTTAATGACGACAAAATCGCCGTAATAGACCCTTATCACCTGATATTCTTGATCTGGGGACAGACACAGCACTACGCTGATTTTGATGTGCAAGTCCGCGCGGTTTTAGGGTCCGATGACCCCTATCCAGGGGCCGCAATATTTCTCGAACACACCCTGCGCAGGTTGCTTGCGCCTTAAAACGAAAACGGGGCGACGTTGATACGTTTGCCCAATGTCATCGCATCAGACACATGCACCATTGGGGCCAAATCCACATCGGACCGCCCTTCGCGCACAAGCGTTGCCATATGATGATATAGCGCGGGATATTCGTCCAACGTCGTACCCGCGACCTCCACATCATTGATCACACAGCGATTCCCGCCATCCAACAAGGCCACGACATCACCGCCAGCGCGCAGGGTCATTTCCCACATCTGACGACCTTCGTTTAGCCAGTCCAACTCCATCGTAAGGTCACCACTAAACTGAACGGAGGCGGCAATCGGCGTGAACTTGTTCTCTGGAAACTGCAACTCGGCACTTTTGATATACACAGGGGCTGGCAGAACATTGGTCAAGATCGACAATGCGTTGATACCTGGGTCAAACACACCCATGCCGCCTGGCTCGAAAATCCAGTCTTGATCAGGGTGCCAACGGCGCACGTCTTCTTTCCAATCGACATGACCGCCAGTGACGACCTTATCCGACAGAAATGCCTTCGCAGCAGCAACACCCTTGGCCATACGGCTATGCCATGTTGTATAAAGCGACACACCTTGGGCGGCAGCCATCGTCTGCAAATCCTGCACCTCGGCCAACGTCGCACCCGGTGGCTTTTCCAGCATCACATGACGGCCAGCAGCAATCGCGCGCGCGGCATAGTCATAGCGCGGGACAGGCGGAAGACATAATGAAATGGTGCGAATATCTTGGCGCTCAGCCAGCATTGCATCGAAGTCCGAATATGATGGAACACCTTCAACAGTGCCCGCACGACTAACCGTCGCGGCCAAGGTCCAGTCACCGCTCGCAGCAATCGCAGGCACGTGCTGATCAACAGCGATCTTTCCAATACCAACAAGGCAAATTGGCTGTTCCATGGGGTGGCTCCTCGTAAAGTTATCCAGATCAGGCATCCCTCATATCAATCGAATGTTCAAGTACGGCGCTGATGTCGCATTCAGGCTTGAACGCACTTCGATCCACTGCAAATATCGACGCAACACAACAAGGGGAAAATCATGCGCGATAATATGGAATTCTGGCAAGAACGCGTTGATCTGGCCGCCGCTTTTCGGTGGACCGCGCGGCTGAACATGCATGAAGGGGTCGCCAACCACTTTAGCCTCGCGATCAATGATGATGGAACCAAGTTCCTGATGAACCCCAATCAGGCACATTTCAGTCGGATCAAAGCAAGCGATATGATCATCGTAGACGCCAACGATCCTGAAACCCTGACCGGACCAGATGCGCCCGACCCAACGGCGTGGGGGCTGCATGGGGGTATCCACCGCGGTGTGCCGCATGCGCGGTGCTGCATGCACGTGCATTCGATCCATGCAACCGTTTTGGCGGCGCTTGCCGACAGCCGCTTGCCCCCCATCGACCAGAACGCCTGCACGTTCTACGGACGGCAAGTGGTCGATGAAAACTACGGCGGTTTGGCGTTCGAAGAAGAAGGCGCGCGCTGCGCCACCCTGCTATCTGATCCCAAGGATAAGGTCATGGTCATGGGCAACCACGGCATCATGATTATCGGCGATACGGTCGCAGAAACCTTTAATAGACTCTATTACTTTGAACGCGCCTGCGAAACCTACATCCGTGCGCTGCAAACCGGACAGCCCCTGCGGATCATTCCACATGACATCGCGACCAAGACTAGCCAAGAACTTGCGGACTATCCAGAACAAGACGAGCGGCACCTGTCCGAACTTAAGGCGATCCTGACGGACGAAGGGTCCAACTTTGACAAATAGGAAAGAATGGAACCACGCGCCCGACGGGCCGATCCAAGTCTCTCCTCTTTGGCAATGGCCACCCAAACCACTGGCTGCATTCCGCTGGTATTTCGACAGCTGGTTCATCATCACGATCAACCTGTGCATCGCAGGCCTCGCCGTCGCGAGCTATTTCTGGGCAAGCCCAACACTGGCACAAACCGAGACATTCAGCATCGGCTGGATCACCCTGATCTTTGCGCGCAACTTCATCCTGCTTTGCGTTGTCGCAGGATCACTGCACCTTTGGTTCCACGCTTACGCCATGCAAGGCGACGACAAAAAATACGACCCGCGCCCGTTCCCACGCAAAGGACGGATGTTCACCTTCAACTCACAAGTGCTCGACAACATGACATGGTCGCTGGCATCAGGCGTGACAATCTGGTCAGCGCTCGAGGCACTGGTTTGGTGGAGCATGGCAAACGGATACGCAGGGACCCTGTCATGGGGGGATAACCGCGCTTGGTTCATCGCAATCTTTTTCCTGATCCCCGTCTGGGAAAGCCTTTATTTCTACTGGATTCACCGGCTGTTGCACACAAACGCGCTTTACCGGTTTCACGCGCTGCATCACCGCAATACTGACGTCGGACCGTGGTCGGGGTTGTCAATGCACCCCGTCGAACACCTCTTCTATTTCGGCACTATAATCGTCCACTTCGCCGTGGCGACCCACCCCGTGCACCTCATCTTTCACCTGATGTTCTATGCGCTGTCTGCTGTGACCACGCATACCGGGTTCGAAGGGCTCTGGTTCCGCAACAAAAAACGCGTGAACCTTGGTATGTTCCACCATCAAATCCACCACAGGTATTTTGAATGCAACTATGGCAACCTTGATGTGCCGTGGGACAAATGGTTCGGCTCTTTCCACGACGGAACCCCAGCATCAAAAGACAAAATGCGCGCCCGATTGGCCGCCCGCAAAAGGACTAACCACAAATGATCTATGGCCTCTCAGACGAATCCCAAATGATCGCAGACACCGTGCGCTCTTTCGTGGAAAAAGAAATTTACCCACACGAAGACCTTGTGGAACGCACCGGTGAGGTCCCCGCCGAAATCGCGCAAGACATCAAGCAAAAGACCCTAGACCTTGGGTTTTACGCCTGCAATTTCCCAGAAAGCGTCGGCTGCGCGGGACTGTCGCATGTTGATTTTGCAATCGTTGAACGGGAACTTGGACGCGGCTCTATGGCGCTCAACCACTTTTTCGGTCGCCCGCAAAACATCCTGATGGCCTGCAAAGGCGAACAGATCGACCGGTACTTGATGCCCGCCGTGCGCGGCGAACGGATGGATGCACTCGCCATGACCGAACCGGGTGCAGGGTCCGATATCCGCGGCATGAAATGCAGCGCCGTGCGGGACGGCGGCGACTGGGTTTTGAACGGTACAAAACACTTCATCTCTGGCGCCGAACATGCGGACTTTGTCATCGTGTTTGTGGCCACAGGCGAAGACGACACACCGCGCGGCCCAAAGAAACGGATCACCACATTCCTTGTCGATCGCGGCACGCCAGGCTTCACCATCCGCGACGGCTACAAATCGGTCAGCCACCGTGGCTATAAAAACATGATCCTCGAATTTGACGACTGCCGACTGCCAGATGCGCAAGTTTTGGGCGACGTCGACGGCGGTTTTGCAGTGATGAATGAATGGCTTTACGCAACGCGGATTACCGTGGCGACAATGTGCGTGGGGCGCGCCCGACGCACATTTGATTACGCGCTGCAATACGCCGCCGACCGCGAACAATTCGGGCAACCCATCGGCAAATTCCAAGGTGTCAGCTTTCAACTCGCAGACATGATCACTGAAATTGACGCCGCTGACCTTCTGACTATCGCCGCCGCTGATCGGCTCGACAAAGGCATCCCCGCCAATCGCGAGATTGCCAGCGCGAAACTTTATGCATCTGAAATGCTCGCAAGGGTGACGGACGCGGCAATCCAAGTTCACGGCGGTATGGGGCTTATGGACGATTTCCCGCTTGAACGGTTCTGGCGAGACGCGCGCGTGGAACGAATTTGGGACGGCACCTCTGAAATCCAACGGCACATCATCAGCCGCGACCTTCTCCGTCCGCTTGGCGCATAACGTCGATGTCACGTGATCTGTCCCGGCTGCTGCGCCCATCATCTGTTGCCATCATTGGGGGCGGTGCGTGGTGTAAATCCGTCCTGGACCAACTGACAAAAGCGGCCTTCGATGGCGAAATTTGGCTGGTACACCACAAAGGCGGCCAGATCGACGGTCGCGCAGTGTTCCCCAATCTGGCAGCACTCCCCTCTGCCCCAGATGCGGTATTTATCGGCATCAATCGCGACGCGACAATCCAGATTGTGGCTGATTTGTCGACCATGAACGCAGGCGGAGCGGTTTGTTTTGCCTCAGGCTTCGCTGAGGTCAGCGACGGCGGCGACCGCAATGCAGCCTTACTAACTGCTGCGGGAAACATGCCAATTCTTGGGCCAAATTGCTATGGGATGATCAATAATCTCGACGGCGCGCTGCTCTGGCCTGACCAACACGGATGCGTGCCAGTCGACAGCGGCGTGGCGATCCTGACCCAGTCATCCAACATCGCGATTAACCTAACCATGCAATCGCGCGCCTTGCCGATTAGCTATGTGGTGACCTGCGGCAATCAAGCCCAAACGACCCAAGCTGACATCGCGCTGGGGCTGCTAGACGACCCACGCGTAACAGCCATTGGCCTACATATCGAAGGGTTCGGCAACCTTGCAAAATGGCAAAATCTTGCACGGGTTGCACGGGCGAAAAACATCCCACTGGTTGCAATCAAGGTCGGGCGATCTGTTCAGGCCCAAGCCGCCACGATTTCGCATACAGCATCTCTTGCAGGCGGTGATACAGGTGCCGCAGCATTCCTTGAACGGCTTGGCATTGCGCGTGTTGACGATCTTCCCACATTTTTGGAAACCCTCAAAATCCTGCATGTGACCGGCCCCCTGCCCAACGGCAATATCGCAACCATCAGCTGCTCTGGCGGCGAGGCGTCGCTTGCCGCTGATCTGTCCCACGGTACCCAATTGTCATTCCCGCCGCTGAACCAAACGCAGCATAACGCCCTGTTTGCAGCACTTGGTCCGCGGGTCGCTTTGGCCAATCCGCTCGACTATCACACCTATATTTGGCGCGACACAGCGGCGATGGCCGCTGCCTTTTGCGCCATGATAGACCCTGTATTAAGCCTGACGATGCTCATCGTCGACTTTCCAAGGGCAGACCGGTGCGACCCTAGTGATTGGGATTGCGCGGTTAACGCGGCACTTGCAACACGCGCGCAAACCGGCGGCAACGTCGCCATGGTCGCGACCCTGCCAGAACTGATGCCAGAAAATGTTGCGACCACATTACTCGCGGGTGGCGTGATTCCCTTGTCTGGCCTGCGCGAGGCGCTGATGGCCACCCAAGCCGCCATTACATTGCCCGCGGCTGATCTGGATATCGACGTCTGTGCTGCACCCGCCGCGCAAGCAGGTTCGATGATAACAGAAGCCGCCGCAAAAATCGCCTTGGCGGCATACGGCTTGCGGATCCCGCAACAACGCACAACAGACACGATTGCGGACATTGACCTGTCCGACATGCCATTTCCCGTGGTCCTAAAAGGCGCCGGTATCGCCCATAAAACCGAGGCGGGTGCCGTCGCGTTGAGCCTGCCAAATGCACAAGCTGTCCAATCCGCCGCAAACGCAATGTCCACTACACAATTCCTAATCGAAGAAATGATCACCGGAACGGTGGCAGAGCTTTTGATCGGTGTCGTCAAAGACCCTGCGCATGGTTTTGTGCTTACTATCGGCGCAGGCGGAACACTCACCGAACTGTTGCAAGACAGCGCATCCATTCTGATCCCAAGCAGCAAAGCCAACATAAAACAGTCTCTAACCAGGCTTAAAATCCACAAATTGCTTCTTGGCTATCGCGGCGGACCTGCTGCAGATATAGCTGGCATCATTGATGCAATCATGGCCGTGCAAGACTACGTGCTTGCGAATGTGGAGCACCTGCAAGAGATTGAAATCAACCCGCTCATCTGCACACCCGATGCGGCCATCGCAGCCGACGCCCTGATAAGGACCAGCCAATGACCAGCCCGATTAAAACCAAACGCGACGGCGCAATTTTCCACGTGACGCTCGATCGACCCAAGGCGAACGCCATTGACCTCGCGACCAGCCGGATCATGGGCGACACCTTTGCCGCGTTTCGCGATGACCCCACATTGCGGGTGGCCATCATCACCGGCGCAGGCGACAAATTCTTTTGCCCGGGTTGGGACCTCAAGGCAGCCAATGACGGTGACGCGGTCGATGGCGATTACGGCGTCGGCGGGTTCGGCGGGCTGCAAGAACTGCGCGATCTGAACAAACCAGTCATTGCAGCCGTCAACGGAATCGCATGTGGCGGCGGGCTGGAACTGGCGCTATCCGCCGACATCATCCTAGCAGCTGATCATGCCACCTTTGCACTGCCAGAAATCCGGTCCGGCACTGTCGCCGATGCTGCATCAGTAAAACTCCCCAAACGCATCCCCTACCACATCGCAATGGAGCTGCTTTTGACAGGGCGCTGGTTTGACACAACCGAGGCGCTGAACTGGGGGCTTATTAACCATGTACATTCAGCGGACGCATTGGAAGCGGCGGCATGGGACATGGCGCGCCTTATTGCGTCTGGCCCGCCGCTTGTGAATGCCGCGATCAAAGACATCGTGCGCGACGCCGAAGACAGCAAGTTCCAAGACGCCATGAACCGGATCACAGGGCGGCAATTGGCAACGGTCGATAAACTTTATGCGTCCGAAGATCAGCTTGAAGGCGCAAAGGCATTCGCCGAAAAACGCGATCCCATCTGGAAGGGTCGCTAGGCCTTTTTGAACACCATTAAATGGGCCATGTCATTGCGGTGGGCATCATCTGCACGGTCATCATAAATACGAACATCATCCAGCGTTAGACCCTGTATTTGATCACCAAATGCATCCATCTGCGTGGCAAACCCCGCGCTTTGAAAATGGGCGGCGTTGACGGAAATGACAAACACTGCACCAGACGCAGCCACATCCAAAAGGTTCGAAATCGCAGCCGGCCCCACATGACCAAGCGTAAACGTTCCCGCGCTCACGACACCTTGATATCCGGCTTTCGGTAGGGACAATGGCACGGTAATATCACCCGTATATAGGCCGCGATACACGCCCTTTGTGCGGGCAACCGCCAGCATGTCATCCGACAAATCCAAACCATCAATCACCGATACGCCAGCCGCAATCAACTGCTCTGTAACCAGCCCAGTTCCGGCACCGACATCCAACACCGGACCGACACCACCGGCGGCAACAAATGCTTGCGCGACCATGCGCGGCATCTGATATCCCTGCGCATCGCTAAAACCGGTGTCATACGATTGCGCCCAATCACTGTACAAGTCTTTGACGTCCTGTTTGGACGACAACGCATATGCATCTTCAAGGTTTGGGCGACGGGACATAGCAAAAGGCTAACACAGACTTGCATCTACGCAAATCTTGGCGCACTGATCAGGCATGACATATACACTGCTTTCCTTTGGCCACGGCTACTCCGCACGCGCATTATCACGTATCTTGCTTGCGCAAGATTGGCGGGTAATCGGAACAACGCGCAACGAAGACAAAGCCGTCGGTCTGATGAACGACGGAATTGAGCCGCGCATCTGGCCCGGTGCTGATATGGCACCTGCGCTGAACGGCGCAACACACCTTTTGATCTCGGCGGCACCTGACGACGCAGGCGACCCAGTGCTTGCGGCATTGCACGATGAAATCGCAGCGCGCGCAAGCCAATTCGAATGGGTTGGTTACCTGTCGACCACTGGGGTTTACGGCGATCATGGCGGCGATTGGGTGGACGAAACGACACCACTCACACCATCAACCAAACGCGGTATCGCGCGGGTACAAGCAGAGTCAGCATGGGCCGCGATCCCTGACCTTCCACTGCACATATTCCGACTTGCTGGCATCTACGGACCCGGTCGCGGACCGTTTGCCAAGGTGCGCGCGGGAACCGCACGACGCATCATTAAAGCCGACCAAGTTTTCAGCCGAACCCATGTCGCCGACATCGCCCGCGTGCTTGCGGCGTCCATCCGCAACCCAAACCCCAGTGCGGTCTATAATGTTTGCGACAACGATCCTGCGGCACCCCAAGACGTGATTGGATACGCCGCCGACCTGCTTGGACTTCCGCTTCCACCTGCCGAGGACTTTGAAACAGCCGAGATGTCCCCAATGGCGCGCAGCTTTTATGCAGAAAGCAAAAAAGTCCGCAATGGTCGGATCAAAAACGAGCTTGGGGTCGAGCTACTTTACCCTGATTATAGATCAGGACTTAAGGCGCTTCTTGCCCACGAGTTAAGCGCCTGATCATCCATGCCAATCCCGCAAATCCAACCAACAATACGATAGAAACGGCAAAGTTAGACCCGTAAAATACGGACCGACCCACCAATTCCAAGTCGTTCAAGAACGGATAGGGCAAACCACTTGTCACTGACCCCATCGGCGTGTCGTTCATCGGCTGCAAAGCCAGTTCCGCCCATAATACATAGGCGGCGATCACACCAAACAACCACATCAATGGCGCGCCCAGTTTGCGAAAACTTCGGTGGATGAAAACCGCGTCGATCCATTGCAACAATGGGCCAAGCGCATGCAAATACAACTCAAGGTAAAGCGGCCCAAGCTCCCCGTCAGTGGACACTAAATTCGGGTCCTCTAAGAACAACCGCCAATACATGAAAACAACCATCGCGTTGATCACAGCCGTCGCACAAACGAAGCCATCCCAGCGGCGAGTGCTGCGACCTTCAACTAACGCCATCATGCGGCTTGCGGCAAAGAACGACATAAACAACGCCCAGTGGGTCAGATACCAGAACGGACCTCCGAAATGTTCATACGACCCGAAAACAAGCGTCCGCAAACAATACGCTGCCGCCAGTAAAAAGACGATCCAGCGAAAGATGCGTGCGTAACCTGTCATATGAATTCCCCTTTTTCCGACCCTGTTCCGTACCCGCTGCATACACAAGTTTGACGCCACGTCGCACAACCATCTTGCCCTTCATCGACACCGGCACCATATGGGGACAAACAGACCAAAGGCCGCCACTCATGTCGATCCGCAAACGTACGTCAGATATCCTTGACCGCCCATTCGTGGGGTGGTTCATCATTGGGGTCATTATATTTAATGCGATCCTTTTGGGGCTGGAAACATCGGCCACCGTCATGGGGCAAATGGGGCCAGTAATCCTAGCTCTCGACGCGGCGTGCCTTGCGATCTTTACCCTAGAAATCGCGGCAAAGTTGTTCGCCCATGGGCCGCGATTTTTCCGGAATGGGTGGAATATTTTCGACTTCACCATCGTCGCAATCGCCCTCATTCCTGGCGCACAGGGTTTCTCTGTACTACGCGCACTGCGGGTTTTGCGGGTACTTCGCGTCATCTCGGTGGCACCCTCGCTGCGGCGTGTTGTCGAAGGCTTCATCACTGCCCTACCCGGCATGGGATCCGTGTTCTTGTTGATGGGAATTATCTTTTACATCGGCGCGGTCATGACAACCAAACTGTTCGGCGCTGAATTCCCAGAATGGTTCGGCACCATCGGGCGGTCCGGCTATTCTCTGTTCCAGATCATGACACTTGAAAGCTGGTCCATGGGCATCGTGCGCCCCGTGATGACGGTCTATCCCTACGCATGGGCGTTCTTTGTGCCGTTCATCTTGATGACAACATTCGCCGTCGTGAACCTGCTTGTGGGTTTGATCGTAAACTCCATGCAAGACGCGCACCACGAAGAAGACGTCGCCGCAACCGACGCCTACCGCGATGAAGTGATGGCGAAGTTGGAATTGATTGAAGCACGGCTCGACAAACGCAACTAGAATGTCCGAACCTTCCAGCACATAATATCAGTGACATCACTCAGCTGGCGCTGTTCGGCCATGTAATTTTTGTGTCAGACGCAAATCCTACAAATAGGCGTTAGGCTCGCTTTTCAATCGAAGCAATACCTAGAACATCCAAAACCTTGGCCGCGATGTCTTCTGCATTTAGCCCCGCCGTCGCATACATGTCGCGCGGACTGGACTGGTCGATAAACGTATCCGGCAACACCATCGACCGATACTTAAGCCCGTGATCGAACACGCCCTCATCCGCTAACAACTGCGCAACATGTGACCCAAAACCGCCGACAGCGCCCTCTTCCACAGTAATCAGCGCCTCGTGATCAGCAGCAAGCGCCAAGATCATGTCGCGGTCCAACGGCTTGGCAAAACGAGCATCTGCGATGGTTGGCATAATCCCCTTGGCGGCCAGAGCCTCACAAGCTGCCTCGACCTCTTGCAAGCGCGTGCCAAACGACAGGATCGCGACGCGCGCGCCTTCGCGGATCATGCGGCCTTTGCCTACTTCCAAAACTTCGGGATCAGCAGGCATCTCAACACCCACGCCTTCACCACGCGGGAAACGGAATGCAATTGGTCCGTCATCATACGCGGCAGCAGTCGCCACCATGCGCACCAACTCGGCCTCATCAGCAGCAGCCATCACAACAAACCCAGGCAGGTTCGCAAGAAAGGCCACGTCAAATGCGCCAGCATGCGTGGCACCGTCAGCCCCGACCAGCCCAGCGCGATCAATCGCGAACCGAACGGGCAGACGCTGAATGGCCACATCATGCACAACCTGATCATAACCGCGCTGCAGGAACGTGGAATAAAGCGTACAAAACGGACGCATCCCGCCAGCGGCCAAACCGGCACTAAATGTCACCGCATGTTGCTCGGCGATACCCACATCAAAGCAACGACTGGCATAGCGTTCCATGAACTTGTTCAGCCCCGTGCCATCTGGCATCGCAGCGGTCACAGCACAGATTTTAGGGTCTAACGCTGCGATTTTCAGCAGGCTTTCGGCAAAAACAGAAGTATAGCTTGGGGCGTTAGACACCGCTTTGGCTTGCTCGCCCGTGACCACGTTAAACTTACCCGTCGCATGACCCTTATCGCGGGCAGCCTCGGCAGGGCCAAATCCCTTACCTTTTTTCGTGATCGCGTGGATCATGATCGGGCCGGTCGCGCGGTCTTTGACAGTGCGCAGAACCTGTAACAACTGCTCCATATCGTGGCCATCAATCGGACCAACGTAAGAAAAACCAAGCTCTTCAAACAGCGTCCCACCAACGGTCATATGCTTGACCATTTCCTTGGCACGCTTCGCGCCCTCACGGAATGGTTCGGGCAACAGTGACACTGCACCCTTGGCCGCAGCCTTCAATTCTTGAAATGGCTCACCTGCATAAAGGCTGCTTAAATACGACGACATCGCGCCAACTGGCTGCGCAATCGACATTTCATTATCGTTCAAAATGACGATCAGACGCTTGCCCAAATGACCCGCATTGTTCATCGCCTCGTAAGCCATACCAGCCGACATCGCACCGTCGCCAATCACAGCAATCGCATCGCCGCCATCGCCACCCAAATCACGGGCCACAGCGAACCCAAGTGCCGCCGAAATCGACGTGCTGGAATGGGCGGCACCAAACGGGTCATACGGACTCTCGGACCGCTTGGTGAAACCGGACAGTCCGTCTTTCATACGCAACGTGCGGATACGGTCACGACGACCGGTCAAAATTTTATGCGGATAACATTGGTGGGACACGTCCCAAATGATTTTATCCTTTGGGGCATCAAAAACCGCGTGCAAGGCAACGGTCAGCTCAACCACCCCAAGACCGGCACCCAAGTGACCACCAGTGACCGACACTGCTGAAATCGTCTCAGCGCGGACCTCATTAGCCAGCTTGTGCAACTGAGCATCCGACAGCGTTTTCATATCCGCAGGGGATTGAATGGTGTCTAAGATCGGGGTGATTGGATCAGTCATGTCAGGCCTTCTATTTACGACGAGCTATAACAAAGCGCGCGGCGTCTTTCAACGTCTCGGCGTCGTCACCATAGCCTGATAATGCATCGCATGCCTCTGCGACCAGTTCAGCTGCGCGGTTTTTTGCGCCCTGAAGACCCAAAAGCGAAACAAACGTGGCCTTACCGGCAGCAGCATCCTTGCCCACAGCCTTACCAACCTCAGCAGCATCGCCCTCAATATCCAGCACATCATCAGCAATCTGAAACGCGAGGCCGAGTGCGCGACCATAGCTACACATCGGCGTTTCATCTGCATTGGCCAATCGCGGCCCCGCAGCAGCAGCCCATTCAATCAATGCACCTGTTTTCTTGGACTGCAGCACCTCGATTTTAGCCAAATCCAACGGAGCATCTGCACGCTCGGCAGCCATATCCATCGCCTGTCCGCCAACCATACCGTCCGCACCCGCGCGCGACGCCAACGTATGCGCCAGCAAAACCTTCGTGCGATCAGGGACATCTGCCAACATGATCAGCTCAAACGCCAACGACTGCAAAGCATCACCAGCCAGAACTGCTGTCGCCTCGTCCCACTTTCTATGCACCGTCGGCTGACCACGACGCAGATCGTCATCGTCCATGCAGGGTAAATCATCATGAACCAGCGAATAGCCGTGGATTGCCTCAATCGCACCCGCAATCGGGGCCGCGGTTTCAGGGTCGACGCCGTGCAGTCTGGCACCTTCCAGCACAAGAAAACCGCGCAATGCTTTACCACCTTGCACCGCATGCATCATCGCAAGCGGTATATCACCGCCGTCAAACTTAACTGCGCCACGAATGGCACCTTCAACAGTCACCGCCGCGGCGGCCAATGCATGCGTCAGATCAGTCATCCAGCGGCGCAGTCCCAACAGCATTGCCATCAGCATCAATCGTCAGCTTGGCAACCTTTTCTTCGGCACGCTTCAGCTCGTCCTGACACCGCTTGCGCAGGGCTGCACCGCGCTCATACAAGGCAATGCTTTCGTCCAGCGCGACATCGCCACGCTCCAATTGACCAACAACCAGCTCTAACGCGGCAATCGCCTGCTCAAAGCTCATTTCGTCTACGGCATCTGTCATCGCGCTCTATCCTTCAACACATTCACATGGGCGGCGGCACTGGCCCCCAAAGCTGGCAAATCATACCCGCCCTCAA
>Ga0209815_1000365_pt1 | contig 33738 bp, 33 predicted proteins | sample CoawatmetaG00DNA_FD_187507 | JGI IMG/M metagenome (GOLD analysis project Ga0209815, IMG submission 187507) | Marine microbial communities from the West Antarctic Peninsula - Coastal water metaG002-DNA (SPAdes) (version 2) | ecosystem: Environmental > Aquatic > Marine > Coastal ...
TCTGATCGGCATCTAGCGTGACGACGCCTTCATCGGCATGGCCCGATTCAGTACCGCCATTTTCTCCGTTCGCGGCCCTTTCATTGGTGGCGGCGCCTTCCTCATTACCTGAATTTTCGCCGCCACATGCAGCCAGCAGGAGCGCGAGCGACGCTGCGCCAGCGAGATAAAGACTCTTCATCACTTGTTTCCTCCATCGGGCGCAGGAGTGGTGAGCCGCTCCAACCGCGCACGGGCATTCTGATAGTTTGCGAGCGCATTGATCGCAGCGTTACGCGTCTCGGCGAGGGTACGTTCTGCATCAAGCAACTCAAGTTGCCCGAACTTACCCTCCCGATAACCGATCCGGGCAATGCGGGCGGCCTCCTCGGCAGCCGCCAAGGCAGGGCCGGAGGCTGTGCGAGCCGCTGTTTCCGCATTTGCCGCTTGGGCCTGCGCGTCGGTGATTGCCTGCTCTATGTCGAGCGCAGCCACCCGGCGCTGAGCATCTGCCTGAGACTGCTGCGCGGTCGCCTGCGTAATCGCCGCGCGACCATTATTGAACACCGGGATCGGAATCGACACGGTCAACACCGCCGCCAAGTCGTTGGTCTCTTCCAAGCGGCGAATAGCAGGACCGACATTCAGATCAGGAACCCGATTGGCGCGTGCAAGACGTACCCCAGCTTCTGCAATAGAAACATCAGCGTTCGCGGCCGCCATTGCCAGAGTACTGGAAGTGTCCACTGTCGCTACCGGACCATAAACGTTTGCATTGGCGAAGCGGTCGAGTGCTGTCCCGTCAAGAACACCGGTTATCGGTCCGCCGATCCGCCGCTCCAGGTTTGTATGAGCCGCTTTGGCCAAGCGAAGCTGTTGCTCCACATTCGCCTCAGCGTTGATACGGGCAACCTCCGCTCGCTGCTCCTCCAAAGGGGAGGCGCGGCCCGCCTGCACCCGAATGCGTGCAGCCTGAAGCGCGTCGCTGGCGATCCGGGCCTGATCCCGCGCCGTCGCCACCCGCCGGTCGGCTGCGACCGCTTCGACATAGAGCTGCGTCACCTGAAGCCGGACATCCGCCGCGATGATCGCGGCCTGGATCTCGGCCCGGGACAATTGCGCATTGGCGACCGCGACGCGGGCGCCGCGCTTGCCGCCTAGCTCGATCGGGATTGCAAAACCGACCGTGGTTTCCGCGCTGCGGACGCCCCGATACGGACCTGACCCGACGACGTTCTCAACCTGGCCTTGAACGACCGGGTTCGGCCGCAAGCCCGCAACGGTGCGACCCGCGCGCGCTGCCTCGACCGCAGCACTGGCTGCTTCCGTGGCGGGTGCGGATCCGCCAGCTGAACTGACTGCCTGTTCAAGCGTGTAAACTGGCGAATCTTGCGAAAAGGGTGCGATCGATCCGACCTGTGCATGGGCGATCGAAGCGCATGAGGCGGCGATTAAGAAAGTCACAAAAATCTTATGCATCGAGATGGCGCTCCGTCATAAAGACCGGCCTGCATGGGTGACCAATCGGCAAGTCGGACGATTGACCTTTGCCGGCGCGTCTTGTCTTTGGAGTGGGATATGCCCTGCGCAGAGGGAGAGACACGGAGTTAGCCGCAACAGTCCGGGTTGTGATTAGCCGTATAGTATCGGCAAGTGGGTGCTCGATTTCGCTACCGCTGATAAAGGGGGAGGCAGCCAGCGCTGGGGAGGCAGCGACCAGCATCGCGGCCCGGGTGGGGACGCACAAAAGCAATTGCATGGAAAACTCCTGAACACAGGTGCAAATGGCACACGGGCGCAATGGCCCGAGTGCACTGAGCGACTGGGTTCAGGCTGACGGCGGTTGAAGGGGAGGCGCTTGAGCAAACGAACTCAGAACGGCGGTACTCAAGGCTGAATGCGAGGTATCGCCGCCCAGTGGCAGACCAAAATCACTTGCCCCTTCGCTGGCAAGTCCGATGCTGCAATGATGATGAACCAGCCCATGACATGGGCCACCGTCATCGCTGGAACTATTCCGGTGCCCGTCCCTGTTTGCATGATCAGCGTGAGCATCCAGCATCATGACGCTGTCGTACCCGCTCGCACCATGCGCTGCAGCCGGCGATTCAACGCCGAAAAAGGCAAGACCGATAGCCAGCCCTAACAGAAGGAACATAGATCGCACCCTAATGACCTACTCGTTCCGACCGGAAACAGCAACCGTAAACGCTTAAGGTCATTCGCCTACCCCGTCTTGCAAGAGCTCCAAAAGATCAGGCGGAATTGGCATTGGCTGAAAGGCGCTCACAGTCGACAGCCCGGTATTTCCGATCGGCAACCTTCCCGTCAGCGCGCCGATCGGTGCCAGAAGCAGTCGGAAGATCTGGCCAAGTGCTTCGCTCCAATCGCGCTGCCGGATGGCGAGACTGAACATTGCGCCGTGAATGGCGAGATGGAGGCCCCAAAAGGGCTGCGCAATAATGTGCACCCGTTCAAGATGGCGCCAGGCAAGGCCATGATTTCCTAAAGCTTCAGCTGACCGATATGCCGCCATTTCGGCCGCAATTACCCGCCGCGCGCTTAGGCTTTTAGCCAGCTCCCGCCAGCGTCCCTGCCGGTGCCAACAAAAGATCTGCGCGAATGCCCAGATAGGCGGGGTCAACAAGCCGGCGGACACCTCAACCTCCTCGGTGTAATGTATCCCCCCGCTCCGATCCGGAGCAACCGTAATCCAATGGTCCCACCTTGTGATCAGGTGACTATAGCCGTCATCGCGCAGACGCTTCGGCCATTCGGTGCCGGCAGCTTCGTGGTGGGACGTCACGATCCACTGTGTCCCGAACGGAATAATGCCAACGAGGCGGAGCTTGACCTCATAGCGCTCGCCAGGCCGAAACCTGTCGAACGCCGCGTCATCGACCGGGATGAGGCGCACCAGCGGCCAGGCGATATGCTGCAGCAGGCGCGCCGTCTGCACCTCGGCCCAGACTGTTTCCGGCTTGAGCGCGATATGTGTCGAACGGCAAACCTTCATGCCGCAACGCTCCGCAATTCACGCCGTGCCTGCTGGACAATCTGAATGCCGCCGCTGATCCCGAGCAGTGCCAAAATCGCTGCAACAATAAGGTCGGGCCAGGCTGTTCCGGTGCCGAACACGCCAAGTGCGGCCGCCATAACGGCGATATTGCCGATCGCGTCATTGCGCGAGCATATCCAGACCGAGCGCATGTTCGCGTCTCCAGTGCGAAAACGGTAGAGCATGATGGCGACACCGGTGTTGGCCGCCAGCGCGAGCGCGCCGATGATTCCCATCAGTTCAGGCTCGGGTGCAGCTCCGCCGAGCGCCGCCAGAACGGCTGTGATCACGACCCAACCACCCAGACCGATGAGGGCGAGCCCCTTGGCCAGCGCCGCCCGCGCGCGCCATGCCAGCGCCATCCCGGCGACCAGCAGGCTGATAGCATAATTGGTGGCATCGCCCAGAAAATCAAGTGCGTCCGCCTGCAACGCGCGGCTGTCCGCAGCGGCCCCTGCCGCCATTTCCACCGCAAACATGCCGGCGTTCACGCTGAGCGCGATCCACAAAGCCCTGCGCCAGCGCGGGTCGTTCAAAGTTGCCGTCGTTCCGCACGCGGCCTTGCAGCAATCAGCAGCCATCTTTTTGCCTTCTCGACAATCTGCGAGTCGGCATTCTATCTACACCCTGTAGCAACTACAGGGTCAAGCCCGAAGGAGTGGCATTGAAAATTGGCGAACTCGCGAGCGCCGCGGCGACGAAAGTCGAGACGGTGCGCTATTATGAAAAGATCGGGCTGTTGCCGCCACCCGCCCGGACAAGTGCCAATTACCGTGCCTATGGCAATGATCATCTGGCGCGCCTGTCGTTCATCCGCCGCGCCCGCGATCTCGGTTTCACGCTCGAAGCCGTGCGCGAACTGCTCACGCTGTCGGATGACAAGGCCCAATCCTGCGATGCCGTTGACGGAATCGCGCGCGTCCACCTCACCGAAATCGACCGCAAGATCGCCGATCTGAGCGCACTGCGCGGCGAACTGGACCGGGTCATCGGATCCTGCCGTCACGGGACCGTTGCCGACTGCAAGATCATCGAGACCCTCGCCCCGCGCACGCTGACCGCAACGTGATCGAAGATCGCTGCTTTGGCGCCAACGCTTCGGCCTCGCGTGCATGGATCCACCAGACCGCGTTGACGATGCTGCGACACCCGGCAATGGTCTGCCCAGCCCCACTATCGCCACGGATCGAGCACTAACCATGCCAACCCTGCAAACCGGACTCATCTATGCGCTCGCCGCGCTGGCGGAGATCGCCGGTTGCTTCTCGTTCTGGGCATGGTTGCGGCTCGACAAATCTGCCTGGTGGGTTGCGCCGGGCATGGTGTCGCTCGCCATATTTGCCTGGCTGCTGACGCTGGTCGATACGTCCGCTGCGGGCCGAGCCTTCGCAGCCTATGGCGGTGTTTACATCGCAGCGTCTCTCATCTGGCTTTGGAGTGTCGAAGGCGCGCGACCCGACCGCTGGGATATCATTGGCGCTGCAATTTGCCTCGTCGGAGCGGGATTGATTCTGATGGGACCGGGACGAACAGCCTGATGGTAGCCAGCTGCAAGACCCTCGGTCGCCGGACAGTCTATTGAAGCCCATAAAAAGGCGGGCGCCCAGTCAGTGACCGGACGCCCGCCCTCATGCACTGATCAATCCCTTACGGGCAGCAGTCTATGGCCGCATCACAGCATGCGAGCACGAGGTCGCAGCAGGACATGGCTAAGGCAGTGACCTGATCCGGCGCGGTGGCAAATGCGGCCGAACTGGCGTCACCTCAAGGTTTGTTCGCCAGACAACGATTTCTCGGACATAAGCGGAACATGGGCTACGCTACACGCTTCAACCGCGCCATTGGCTCGTTGAGTGGGTGGAATTCACCTGCTGGAAGTCGCCTGGCCTGCTCCCAGAGGTAATCGCCGGTCAGACTGATGTGCGCCCAGCCCATCGGAGAAAGGTGCGCAAGCAGTGCCGCATCGAACGTCGTGCCGACAGCGTTGAGGTGCTGGGCGGCCCGGTCGAGATAGACCGTGTTCCAGTAGGAAATCGCCGCAATCAGCAGGTTCAGCCCAGATGCGCGAAATTCCTGATTTTCCAGCGAGCGATCGGTGAACCGACCCTGCCGGTTGGTATAGATGGCGGCGGCAAGCGTGTGCCTCGCCTCGCCTTTGTTGAGACCGGCCTGACAGGCACGTCGCAGTTCCGGTTGTTCAAGCCAATCGAGCGTGAACAAAGTGCGCTCGATACGGCCCAGTTCAGCCAATGCAAAATCCAGCCTGTTCTGGCGTTTGTAGGCGGCAAGTTTTCGCAAGATTACTGACGGCGCCACCGTGCCATCCTTGATTGAGGCGACAATCCTGACGATGTCATCCCAATCGGCCTCGATCGCTGCCGTTTTGATGGTGCGGCCCATCAGATTTTCGATGCCCTTGTATGTCGATGGCGCAGCGATCGAACCCAGCTTGCGGTCGCCAATATCGCGCAGCCGTGGCGCGAAGCGGAACCCGAGTAGGTGGCAGAGTGCGAAAACATGATCGGTGGCGCCGCCGGTATCGGTATAGTGCTCATGCAACGGAAGGTTGCCGGCGCCCAGGACAAGCCCGTCGAGCACGTAAGGCGCTTCACCTGCCGTCGCGGACATGATCCGTGATCCGAATGATGCGAAGTGATCGGAAAGGTGAGAATAGATTTTCACGCCAGGTTCGGCGCCATATTTGGCATTGACGTCCGCCGCCCCTGAACGGCTCCGCCCCGACCGGAAGAACTGGCCATCGGACGACGAACTGGTGCCAGCGCCCCAATGCCGCGCGAAGGGTAATTCGTGATGGGCTGAGATGATCATGGCCAGCGCGGCCTGATAGTTCTCGGGTGAAAGATACCAGTTGTGGGTCCATGCGAGTTGGGCATAGCTGACGCCTTCGCTGGCATTGGCCATCCGCTCCAGCCCGAGGTTGGTGCCATCAGCCAGAATTGCGGCGAGTACCGTGCTGGGGTTGTCGTGCTCCTTGCCTGAGCGCAGGTCACGGAATGCGTTCAAAAAACCAGTGCGTTCGGCGACTTCAAGCAGCAGCTCGGTGATGCGCACGCGGGGAAGCAGGGTATCGAGCTTGCGATCGAGGGCTTCAGCTTCCGGTGGGGTGACAGGCGGCATTTGCTGAAGCTTGAGCCGGTCTCGTTCGAGCGACACTCCCTCAAGCTTGTTTGTTTTCAACTGCTTGGCAAATCGGCGCAGCCGCCAGTCAAGATTTCGTGCCCGGTCAGCGAGGTAGGATGCAGCATTTGAATCGAACGGAAGCACATCCGCCACTTTGGCGGCGTCGCGCCGACCCAGCAAATAGGCATCGAAGCGCTGATAGTTGCGGGTTCCCTCGATCCATACATCACCGGCGCGCAAACGATCACGCAAGGTTGCCATGATCGCAATTTCATAACGTCGGCGGTCGATACGGCCGCTTTCGGTGATGAGACGCTTCCACTGCCGATTGGGGAATGGCAGTGGAACGCCATCGGGAAGGTCGCGCGACTTTCGTGTGTTCGCATCGCGAATGACATCGATGGCTTTGATCAGTGCCGTCCCTGTTCCAGACGCCTTGAAGGTGAAGGCGTCCAGAAATGCCGGGCTGAAACGCCGTAGCGTGGCGTAACGCTCGGTTGCCGTTACCAGTGCGTCCTCGCCGGCAAGATCAGCAAGGGCATCTACTTGGGCCTTTGCCGCAACAAGCCGGTGCCAGCCCACCGCTTCGTCAATCAATTCGAGCGGATCGCCGCCATTCTGGACAGCCTCATCAAGTGCTGTAATCGTGGCGCCAAACAGCCGCATGAGTTGCCCCACCGACTGAATACTATCTTGGTAGCGACGCTCGCGCCCACGCCGCGCGCGCGTGAACATGCCGCCGATAAGTCGGTCAAACATTTGGATCGCGCCATCGGCAAGTCTGGCCTCAAGGTCGATCACTGCGGCCGTCAACGTCGCCCGCCTGCGATTGACGCTGTAATCCGAAAGCAGGAATGCCGGTGCCACGCCGCCCTCGCGGACAAATTGGGCAAAGCGGAATTCCGGAATGGCGCCCCCAACTACCGGGTGGATACCTATGCCGCGAACATAGCGCAGGCGCTCAAGCAAGCCATTGATATTGGCCGCAGTCGGGGCTTCTTCGAAATTACGCAACCACGCCAGCGGTGTCATGCCGAAATCCGGGTTGTTGATTACGAGTTCGTCTAGCCGTGTCAGTTCAGCAGAGCTGAGGCCTTCGACGATTGCGGCTGCGGCAGCTTTGCGTGCGCGTGCCCGGCCAGCAAGACCGGCGCGTTCCAGTGTGTCGCCTGACGGAAGAATGAACCGCTCACCCTTCAGGCCAACCATGAGGGCGCGAACAATCGGTTCACCTCTGTCTGTATACTCGGCGGCTTGCGCGGCAAGATTCAGGGCAAGTGCCAGGTCGCCGCGTCGAAACGGGCGTATGCCAAGATAACGCGCCACGAGATCGGCATGATCGGTACGGGTTTGCGCGCGCTGACCATATGCAGAGAAGGAGGAAGGATCGACGAATAACTGTGCCGCGAGGTACTGAAGAATGACGTCGGGAAGCCCGATCTCGGGTTGCAGACCAAAGCCGGGATGTCGCATCAAAGCGATTTGTGCAGCCAGACCGAGGCGATTTGCTGGACCATAGCGGCGCCCAACCAATTCAACATCTTCCGCAGAAAGGGTATAATGCCCAATGATCGCGGTTTCTTGGACAGGAGGATCGAACAGGCGCCGGCGCTCGTCTCCGGTCAGAAGTCGGCGTCGTGCCATTTTTCTCTCCCGCTGAGGCGAATAACAAAATTGACACCAAAGCGGCTTGCACTGGAGGGAGGCCATTCGTTGCCGGTTGATCCCCGAGCAATCACCCGGCGCAGCAAGACAGTTTGGCGACATCCTTATCAAACGTTTGGGCCGCCAGTTTGAGGCCTTCCACAGTGGTCAGGTAAGGAAATATCGTTGCACCCAATTCCAGGGTGGTCATGCCGTGTTTGATCGCCAGCACCAGTGTCTGGATCGAATCCGCGCCTTCGGGTGCCATGATCTGGCCGCCCAGCAAACGGTCGTTCGCCTTGTCGGCAATCAGTTTGATGAGACCCCGCGTATCGCGTGCTGCCAGTGCCCTTGGCACAGCATCGAGCGGGAGCAGCGAAACCTTGATGTCCAGGCCTTGCGCCCGTGCTGTCGTTTCAGTGAGGCCGGCGCTGGCGACTTGCGGGTCGGTGAAGACGACGGATGGCATGGAGGAATTGTCGTAGCGGTATTGGTTGCCCGTCACCGCGTTGCGCGCGGCCAGTTTTGCGCCATAGGCGGCCATGTAGACGAACTGGTCCCGTCCCGTTACATCGCCCGCCGCGTAAATGCCTGGAACCGACGTTTCGAGGTGGTCATCGACGACGATTCCACCATTACGGGCAAGCACTATGCCGCGCTCCTCCAGCCCAAGCCCGTCGCTATTGGGTCGGCGTCCGGTGGCGATGAGCACCTGTTCCGCCGCGACGGTGTCACAATGCCCCTCGCAGGTCAATTCGACCCCGCTCTGTGTTTGGGCGATACGCTGATAGCCGACACCTGCGCAAACCCGCACGCCCTCGGCTTCCAAATAGTTTTTCAGCGCGGCACTCACTTCCGGGTCCATTTCGGGGAGCAGGCGGCTTCGGCAGCAGATGGTGACATCAACGCCCAGACGCGAAAACATCTGTCCCAGTTCTACCCCGATCACCCCGCCACCGATCACCAGCAGCGATTTGGGCAAGCGATCCAGCGCCAGCGCCGATGTGCTGGTTAGGTAGGGCACGCTGTCCATCCCCGGAATCGGCGGCACGGCGGCGTGCGCACCCATCACCAATATGACCTTGCCGACCTTCATGGGCGCATCGCCGACAATCAGCGCACCATCGGCAAAGCGTGCCTTGCCCTCGATATAGCTCACACCGTCATAGGCGGGCAGCAGATCGACATATTTTTTTTGGCGCAGCGTCGTGACAAGATCGTCCTTCGACGCCGCCAATACGGACCAGTCATCCATCTGGACAGCGCCCCCAAGGCCGGGAAAGCGCGCGGCGGCAAGCCCACCATGCACCGCTTCGGCGGCGCGGATCAGCGTCTTGGAAGGAACGCAGCCAACATTGACACAGGTGCCGCCAATCGTGCCGTGACCGACGAGCGCCACTTTCGCGCCCAGATCGGCAGCGGCGATCGCGGCGGAGAACCCGGCAGAACCCGCGCCGATGACGGCCACGTCAAATCCTTCCTGCCCGGGGCGGTTGCAACAGTCGTTCATTGCTTATCGCTTTCTTGAGGCGCTGGCGGCGCCCCGCTCAGTTTTGAATAGCGCGCGCCGGATAACCCGCGTTGGTTGATGCAGCGGCAATCGCAGCAGCATTGGTGCGGCGCGGGTTATAGGTTGCGCGCGCGATCTTGGCTGCGAAATCGACCGTGACCGCCGTTACCCCGGCGACGCCTTCCATCGCCTTCTTCACGGTGATCGGGCAGGTGGCGCAGGTCATGTTCTCTATGGCAAAGGTGGTTTGCTTCTGAGCGGTTGCGGTAGCCGCGGGGCGATCTTGCGCCGTGCCACTAACTGCATAGGCGACCCCGCCGCCAGCCATAGCCAGCACGGCCATAGCGATACATACTGTCTTTTTCATGGGTATTTCCTTTCAATAGAACCAGGGTGCCCACCAGTCGATGGTGAGCGCCAGGATGGCGACGGCAAGGCCCAGCCACAGCACCGCCTTGGTGGTCCAAGCCGATTGTGGACGAGCGCAGTAGGAACCGTCTTCACAGGGCGGTTTCGGCTTGAAATAGACATGCCAGAAGCCGTAGCCGAGCAGCGCGAGCGTTACGCCTGCGACATAGGGCTTGTAAGGTTCGAGCGCCGTCAGGTTGGCGATCCACGCGCCGGAAATTCCGAGCATAACCAACAGTAGCGGGACGACGCAGCAAGCCGAGGCGAGCCCCGCGCCGATCAATGCGCCCGCCGCAACCCAGTTTGCCTGCTTCGGCTCGTGGTTTTCGGTGAGGGCTGGCTGTCCCGCTTCCGGCGTTGAGACCATGGCTTGAATCCCTTGTTCCAACTGAGTGATTCGCAGTGTAGGCTCTGTAGCCACTACAGACTCAAGAGGTATTTTCATGGAGCAACAGGTCGGCATCTTGCGTGCCCAGCTTGCCCGGAAAACAGGCTGCAATCTCGAAACCATCCGCTATTACGAGAAGGTGGGATTGCTGCCGGGGCCGCCTCGCAGTTCCAACGGCTACCGCGTCTATTCGCCGGAACTGGTGCAAAGGTTGCAGTTCATCCTGCGCGCGCGCGACCTTGGCTATGCAATGGATGACATACGGTCATTGTTGTCGCTCACCGATACCGGTGCACAAACCTGCGCGGAGGTTATGGCGAGAACCGAACTCCACCTTGAAGATGTCCGCCGCCGCATTGCAGATTTGCAGAAGATAGAGGTGACGCTGGCGACCACGTTAGCCAGATGCACTGGAGATGACGTTGCCGAATGTCCCATCCTGGAAGCACTCCAGTTTTTACCCCATCAAGGCAATTGACGCCATCTTTGAGGGATTTGATTTTGTGATGTCAGCTTGGAGTATAGCCTAACCGGACGTCAGGATGCAGCGGCGGTTTCTGTCAGGATAGGGTTATGGCAAGCATTTATTGACGCATGTTCCGCCGTGTCATAGAATTCAACCTGACATTTTGACCGGAGGCGGCGATGAAAGGCCAGAGGATCGGTTACGTCCGGGTGAGCACATTCGATCAGAATGTCGATCGCCAGTTGGACGGGCAGTCGCTCGACCGGATTTTCACCGACAAGGCATCGGGCAAGGACATCAACCGCCCCGAACTCGATGCCATGCTCGCCTTCGCCCGCGAGGGTGACACCGTCGTGGTCCACAGCATGGATCGATTGGCGCGTAATCTCGACGATCTGCGCAAACTGGTTCAGTCCCTCACCAAAAGAGGCGTCCGGATCGAGTTCGTGAAGGAAAGCCTGGCCTTCTCGGGCGAGGATTCCCCGATGGCCAACCTGATGCTCTCGGTCATGGGTGCGTTCGCCGAATTCGAGCGCGCCCTGATCCGGGAGCGGCAGCGCGAAGGCATTGCGGTCGCCAGACAACGCGGTGCTTATCGCGGGCGGAAACGTTCCCTCTCCGACGAAATGGTCGCCGAGCTGCACCGCCGTGTTGATGACGGCGAGCGCAAGGCCGTCATCGCCCGTGACCTGGGGATCAGTCGCGAAACCCTCTACCAGTATCTCCGCGCTGCCACCTGAGCCGGTTTCACCCAGCCTCGCTCACCCTTAGGCTTGTCTGATTGATACGACCAATGTCACGTCTCTTGAATTGCTTGAATCATATCAATGAGGATTGGAGGTCTCCTTCGTCAAACGAATGGCAAGAGCGCGACCGATTGCCGCTGCGGCGACTGGCTGGACGGCGCTTGGCGGAAATGGTGCAACCGAACTAGCATTGATCTCGCAAAGCGCATAGGAGCCATCGCTGATGGCTTCACCAGGGCGAAATAGGAAGTCGGCGTCCCAAAGAAGCGGAAGATCGTGGTCGGCGATCGACAGCAACCTTTGCATCTCTGGAATCCAGCGATCCTCCATCGCTTTCCGTAAGGCTGCGAAGCGCGTCACCTCCGGTCCGAACATGGCGCGGCCCATCGGCTGTGGGGTTGACGACGTTGTATCAATGGCCGTTGGCGTCATCAGCGCAGTGATCAGGTTGTGCCCAAAGCCAACCACTCGGTGCCCGCACACGTAGCAGCGGACCATGCCCTCGGACGACTGCGGCTGATAAGCCTGATCGATCAGCACGCCGCCGTCGTTTAGAAACGGCACCCACCTTTCCAAGCACTCGGCTAGGCTGATGCGCTCCGATTTGCTTCCTTGGCGGGCCTCTTGAACTTTCACCGACGTTTTCAAAGCCGGAGCGTTTCCCGCTTCGTCTAGTTGGACACGCCATACATTCCTGCCGCCGTTGCCGTAGTTCGGCTTCAGCACGCGCGGGCCTGCGGCAAGATGTTCGGGGAAACGAGCGCGAAGGCCTTCAGCGTCCACGTATCGATCGACATCGCTGCCCCATTCCATGGATCGCGTTGTGTAGAGCACTTCCTTGACGCCGATTTTGGCGATCACGTCAGGATGCGCGCTGACGACAACGCCGCACCCCGCGACTTCGCGCAGCATTGGATCGAGCTGCGAGCGGTCGCCTGAAATGTCCAACGGATTCACCCAGACCAGCACTGCGTCGCACGACAGCAGCTCGTCCCGAATCTCGCGAACCGCCTCGTCCCTGTACAGTACAGGCCTTGCGGTCGCCCCGAGCGCCCGCAAGGCCTGCATTATCGGCCACTGCCGGGCTTCATGAAAGCGATGCGTCCACTCGGCTGCTTGCCCACGCCAAAGAAGAGCGATGTTCGGGCCGGATGTCATTGTTGCATCTCCCCATCGGACCTGTCCCCTTTGTGGTCGCGAACTCAGGTGTCGCGCAGCAGTGGGTGTTAAGCCACGGCGGTCGGGTTCAGCCGCCGCCGCGCAAAGCCGCGGCATAGCGCCGGTCGACCACTTCCCAGTCGATGTTGCGGAAGAAGGCGTCGACATATTTGGCGGCGGCGGTGCCGTAATCCATGTGGAAACTGTGCTCGTACATATCGAGCGCGAGCAGCGGCACGCCGGCAATCGCACCGTGCATATGATCCCACGCCCAATGGTTGTGCAGCGAGCGCGTGTGGAGATTGTAGACGAGCACGCACCAGCCCGATCCGCCGGCAAGGCTCATCCCGGTACGGCGGAAGTCGGCTTCCCAGCGGTCGAACGAGCCGAACGCCGCGCCCAGCGCGTCGCGGATGGAACCGGCTGCCTGGCCGTTGCCGCCGAGCCCGTCGAAATAGACCTCATGGAGCACGACCGAGCCGGTGCGGTGCAGCTCCTCGCGCTTCAATCCGCCATAGACCACCGGCGGCAGGTCCGTGTCAGCGAGCGCGGCGGCAAGTCGTGTCTCGATCATATTCAGGGCCTTGACCGAGCCCGCATAATTGTTCTCGTGGTGCGATGTGATCAGCCTTTCGGAGAGGCCGTGAAGCCTGGCGGGATTGAACCTGAGCGGCTTGACCTGATGATTTCCGGCAAAGGCGGGGACAGCCGCCGGCGCTGCGGCCGGCGTCTGCGCAGAGGCTTCGTTGATAGTCATGGCGGCGGCTCCGATGCCAAGAGTTGCGATTGCACTGCGTCGGGAAAGATGGTCGATCGTCACGCGTCACTCCTTCAGATGATCATTACATATGCGGCCCCGAGGACCGAGCAGACGCCGAGCACCGGCAGCATGCCGGCCTTGAACCGGAACATGGCGAGTATCGCACCCACCGCGAGCGCCAGCGCCGGCCAGTTGACGGACGTTAGGACTGGGAGATCGATGGTGCCGGCTGCGAACGGCACTTCGCGGACTTGCTCGAACAGAGTGTGGATACCAAACCAGACCGCCAGATTGAGGATCACGCCGACCACTGCGGCGGTGATCGCCGAAAGCGCGGCCGACAATGCGCGGTTGCCGCGCAGCCGCTCGATGAATGGCGCGCCGGCGAAGATCCACAGGAAGCATGGCAGGAAGGTAACCCAGGTGGTGAGGATTGCGCCGAAGGTCGCGGCGACGAGCGGCGGCAGCCCGGTCGCTTCGCGGAAGGCCGCGAGGAAGCCGACGAACTGCGTCACCATGATCAGCGGCCCGGGCGTGGTCTCGGCCATGCCGAGCCCGTCGAGCATCTCGCCGGGCTGGAGCCAGCCATAGGTCTCGACTGCCTCCTGCGCGACATAGGCGAGCACCGCATAGGCGCCGCCGAAGGTCACCACCGCCATCTGGCTGAAGAAGGTGGCGATGCGGCTGAACACGTCGTCGGGGCCGAACGCGAACAGCAGCGCTGCGACCGGCCCGAGCCAGAGCAGCAGCAGGACGCCGGAGATGCGCAGCGACCAAGAGAGGTTCGGCCGGGCATGGTCGGGAAGGCCCTCGCCAAGAGCGGTGTCGCGGTCGTGGATTATCTCAGCGCCGGCGGGACCATGTCCGCCGCCGCCCTTGAATGCGGCGTAACCAGCGCGGCCACTGAAGAAGCCGATCAGCGCGGCGGCAAGCACGATCAGCGGGAAGGGCACGTCGAGCACGAAGATCGCGACGAACGCCAGCGCGGCAAAACCGCGCATGACGTTGTTCTTCAAGGCACGCGAACCCACCCGGACCACCGCCTGTAGCACCACCGCCAGCACGGCGGCCTTCAATCCGAAGAACAATCCCTCGACCAGCGGCACTTCGCCGAGCAGCACATAGACATAGCTGAGCCCTAAAATCGCGAGGAAGCCGGGCAGCACGAATAGCGCGCCCGCGACCAGGCCGCCCTTGGTCTTATGGAGCAACCAGCCAATATAGACAGCTAGCTGTTGCGCTTCAGGGCCGGGCAGCAGCATGCAATAGTTGAGCGCGTGGAGGAACCGCTCCTCGCCGATCCAGCGCTTCTCCTCGACCAGGATGCGATGCATCACCGCTATCTGGCCCGCCGGTCCGCCGAAGCTGAGCAGCGCGACCCTGATCCAGACGCGCACCGCCTCGCCAAAGCTGATGCCGTGCTCGTGCAGCGTCTCGACTGCGATTTCAGCGCGTGCGCTGGCCTCCATCTTTAGTCCTCTTTTCGCCGGGTGAAGTGAGCATAGAATCCGTCGAGCGCGGTCGATCCGCGCGCGATCCGCTCCTCGTCGTCGTCGGTGCCGGCACAGATGCCGGCGATAAGCGCGCTCACTCCCGGAGTTTCCGGGCGCTCGAACCGAGCATCGGCAATATCAAGGTCGTGAACAATTTCGCCGAGCGCCCGCAGCGCGGGGTCGGTCTCGAGACCGGTGAGGAACACCAAGGTCTCGAAGGAGCAGCGGTCGCCTTCGTGGGTGAACTCAGCGTCCGCCATGTCGAACCTCAGTTCGTCAGGCTCCGGCACATATCCTTTGCCCTCGACGAACTTGAAGCTCGCCTCGGGGTCGATGAAGCGGCGAATGAGCCAGGCGGACGCGATGCGATCGACATGGACATGGCGGCGCGTCACCCAAACGCGGCGCTTTAGCTCCGCCGGGGTCAGCTCGGGCGCACCGGGGCCGCTCACATCGGGATGTTGGTGAGAGCGGCGGTCCGCCTCGGTGATGGCGGCCTGTGCCGCCTGCCGACCATGCGCACCGAAAAAGTCGATCGCGGCGACCTCGTTCAGGCGTTTGCGCAGGCGGCCCACATCCGCCGCCGCGACATACTCGCCCTCACACAGCGCGCGCGCCTCGCGTGCCAACTCCTCATAGTCGGCGTCACGCGCAGCGTCGAACACTCCGCGCAGCTCCGCATCGCCCATGCCGCCGACAAGGCGCGCTTCGAGGATCAGCGCCTCGCCGCCATTTTCGGTGATCTCGCGATGCAGTTCTTCGAACAGCGCGCGCGTGTCCTCGCGATTGGGGAGCGCATGGACGGCGTTCTTGAGCGGCGCGGCCCCGATCGCCTGCAAACGCCGCCAGACCTTCACCCGCAAATAGGCAGGCTTAGCCGGAAGCTGCGGGATCAGGAGCAACCAAGGGGAAGCTTGTGTGTTTGTCATAGTTGTATCGTCACTAGCCTACAAGTGTAAGGGTTGCATCACAAGCCTCATGAGCATAGGACTGCTTATCCCGAAGAAAGAAACCGGAGCGCAATGTCGCGGCTCGCCGGCGGCGCGCTCGCATGACGTGAGGCTTTCCGTGTCGAGTGCGCTGATGAAGGATCAATTATGCTGAAAAAGACCATCGCCTTGGGATTCGCCAGCCTCCTGCTGGCAAGCCCGGCATGGGCAGCGCCGGACTGGTCGGCTGTCGACCGGGCGATAGGACGAGCGGGGGCCGAACAGCCGGGGGGCGTTCACCGCTACAGCTTCCCGCGTTCGGACCTGAGCGTCACGCTGGATGGGGTGACGATCAAGCCCTCCCTCGCGCTCGGCTCTTGGGCGGCGTTTCAGCCGATGGGCGACGAGGCGATGGTGATGGGCGATCTCGTGCTGACCCACGACGAGGTGAACCCCGTTTTGAGCCGCCTGCTCGCAAGCGGTTTTACGATCACCGCGCTCCACAATCACCTGCTCCGCTCTTCGCCTGCGACCATGTACATGCACATTGCCGGCCACGGCGACCCGGTGAAGCTCGCGGCCGCGCTCCGGCAAGCGCTATCAGCCAGTCGGACCCCGCTCGCCGCGCCGCAATCGCCTTCGGCCAGCGCAGCCGCATCGCGGCTCGACCTCGATGTGGCCGCGCTCAACCGGTTGATGGGCGGTGAGGGCAAGACGGCCGGTGGCATCCTCCAATACAGCTTTCCGCGCGCCGAGCGGCTGATGGACGGCGATATGGAGACTCCGCCGACGATGGGCACGGCGACCGCGATCAACTTTCAGCCAACCGGGGACGGCCGAGCCGCCATCACCGGCGATTTCGTACTTGTCGCAAACGAGGTCGATCCGGTCCTGCGCGTGCTGCGGACGAACGGGATCGAGGTCACGGCGCTGCATAATCATATGCTAAACGACGAGCCGCGGCTGTTCTTCATGCACTTCTGGGCCAACGACGACGCAGCCAAGCTCGCCCGTGGGCTGCGCGCGGCGCTCGACAGGATGAACAATCAGAGGAGTTGAACTCGGACGACGGCTCATTGGGCCGTAACCGCCGCCCGCCCGACCCCACGGCCCTTATGCAGGAAGTGGAATGGAACATGGCTAGCAAACGAACTCTCACTGTTGTCGCAGGCGTGGGCGCGGCCGCGCTGGCGATCGCGGGCGTGGCGATCGCGCAAAACCACGAGGCGAACGAAAACCGGATAATCGGCAAGCACAGCGAACGAGACATCCCGCTTGCTCAGGTGCCCGAGGCCGCGATGAACGCGGCACGCGCGCAACTCGCGTCAATAAGCAAAGCGGAGCAAGTCACCCGAAAGGCGGACGGAAGCACGCTCTATGAAATCAAGGGCAAGAACAGCGACGGAAAGACGATCGAACTGTTCGTCACGCCCGAAGGCCAGGTGCTCGGCCGCGAATGATGGATCAGCACGGGGCGCCGGCCGTCGAGGGCCGTGCGCCCCTTCCGAAATGATACTGCGGAATAGGAGACGAAAATGCGGCCAAGGCGATGGATATTGTTATGCGCCGCTTTGGCCGCCCTGCCTGATAGTGCGATCGGCCAAACCGAACCCGCGTCGGCGACGGGCTCGGCGTTGTTCGTAAGCTGTCAAGCGAATGAGCCGCGATGCGGCGCTTACCTCCAAGGCGTGCTCGACATGATGATCGTCGCGCGAAAAGCGGAATGCCGCGCTCCACGCTATGACCGATCGGCGCTGCGCGCGGCATATTTACGCTGGGCGGAGCAGAATAGCTATTTTATGAGTGTTCATATGGTGGCCGGAGCTGAACGCTCGTTAGCGAAGGCTTGGCCATGTCAGTAGCATCGTACCCCGCGGCGTAGCCTGCCCGGCGGCTGCCTTTGAGGGCAGGCGGAGCGTCCGCCTGGCGGTGAATTCCGCCAGCTCAACGATCCCATGTCGCGCCTCAAGCTCGCTAATTAGCCGATGTTCGCATTATGTCTGCCAAATCGTTGTCTGGCGCACAAACCTTGAGGTGACGCCCATCTTGGCTACGGTGCGGGCATGTAATGCAGCAGCGTGGTAGGATTCGCTCTGCGCCTCAACCCCCAGCTTCCAGTTGGCCTTGATGACCGAACGACAACGCACCGACGTTGGATACTCCTGAAACGGCGCATTCTTCAGCGCTTCGGTCATCGGCCCCAGGAATTCCACCAAGGTCTGGGCCGGTTGCTGATCCAGGTTGATGAAGATGAAGCCCTCCCACGTGTCACAATGGATCGGAGTCAGGCCGCTCTCCTGCTTGTCGACATGGGGAAAGCATTCTGCGTCGGGTATGTGGGTGAGTTCGCCATCGGTATTGTACTGCCAGGCATGATAGGGGCAGGAGAATTTGCCGCCCCGCCCCTTTTCATCCCACACCAGTTTCATGCCACGATGCGAGCAGATATTGTGGAACGCGCGGATGTTCATGTCTTTGCCGCGCACAATGATCGCCGAAACTGAACGGCACGTCACATCACGGACGATCCAGTCGTCCGGGTTCGGAATTTCACCCGCCTCGGCTATGTTCAGCCACACCTTGCCGAACATTTCACGCTCCGCCTCGAAACGTTCACGCGAATTATACGCATCAGGCTCTATCCGGCCACCCTCTAAAATTTCGGGTGTCGCCATGATCTCGCCTTGGCCGATGTCGAACATGATACCGGGATTGGGCGTATTCATCGCAACTCTCCTCTTTGATATGCTTGCGCTTTCCTCAATGTCATAAGCGGCAATGAGCCCTGGCCTTCTTCCCACTTGCGGCCCTGGCGCTCAGAATAGCGGATTCGCGACACGCGTGCGAGGCTGGGCCTTAGCAACCGTTTCCAGCGAATGATGCTTACCTCGACTCAGAGACAAGCTAACCAGCGCCCATGATCGCCTCGGCTTAGGTACGGGAGCGAAGGGGAGGAATATGAAAATCAAATTTGCTCTGCTCGCCGGTTGTGTCTTTAGCGCTGCCTGGATTGGCGGCGCACCCGCGCGAGCTCAAAGCGCACAACAGCCGCAAAGCGCTGAATCTCCATCGTCGATAGCCTCCGATGCCGATATGTCGACGATCGTGGTGACTGCGCGCCGGCGCACCGAGGACCTTAGCCGTATTCCCCTGACGGTCAGCGCGTTCTCAAGCGAGACATTACAGCGCAAATCCATTCTCAGTACCTTCGATCTCACGCGGGTGACCCCCGGCCTCAACATTTCCTTGTCGGGCAGTTCGGTTAATCCCGTCATCGCCATTCGCGGCCAGTCGCGCGGCCTTGCGGGACCCGGCACGCCGGGCGTTCTGACCTATTTCAATGAAGTCCCGCTGCCCAGCTATGGCAGCCTCATCTCCACCTATGACATGGACAACATCCAGGTCCTGAAAGGCCCGCAGGGGACCCTGTTTGGACGCAACGCAATCGGCGGTGCGGTCCTCACCTATTCGCGCAAGCCGACCTATGAGCTCGGGGGCTATGTCGAAGCTGAATATGCCAGCTTCAATTCGCTTCGTCTCGAAGGTGCAATCAATCTTCCCATCATCGCGGACAAACTCGCCGTGCGTATCGCAGGGCAGTCGTCGAGCACCGATGGCTTTACGAAAACCTTTGTTTACAGCCCTTATATCCTAACCGGTCCGTTCAACGCCGCGCCCGGCAGTTTGATCGGCGATGCACGGAATTACGGCGAGCTGGACAATAAGGGATTACGCGTCTCCGTCCTCGCGGAGCCGGTCGAAGGTGTCTCCAGCGTGACGGTGCTGGATTATTTCCGCTCACGCGGGAATGCCCCCATCGTCTATCAAGGGCCTTTTCCCGGCGGAGAGCCCGCAATATATGCCTCGTCACCGGCAGAATTAAACACCCTTGGTCTGGGCGGCCTCCTGATTCCGACGTTCCTTTGCGGCACTTCGCCAAGCTGCGATATCGATCTGGCGAACCTCTATGCTAAAGATAATCCGCGTCGATCAGCATATACCAACATGCTTCCCGACGGTAAGACGTCGATCTTTGGCATCTCCAATACGACGACGATCGATTTCTCTGATCAAATCCGGTTGAAAAACATCTTCGCCTATCGGACGGCGAAGGACGATCACAATACCGATATCGACGGAACCGCGATGGCGATTGTGGATGTGGTCGATCGTGTCCGGTTGCAGCAGATCACGGAAGAGCTTCAGCTTTCCGGTGAAGCATTCAACCAAAAGCTGAAATATGTGTTTGGTGGCTTCTACTATGAAGAAAAGCCCAATGGCATTGGCGGGCGCGAGGCTGATGGCATCTCCGTGTTCAACGGACTGAACGTCACGACAAATATCAATTATCAGCATGAGACGACCAAGGCTCTCTATGGCCAGATCGACTATGACCTATCAAACATAGTCAAAGGGTTAGGTGTCACCGCCGGATATCGATACTCGTGGGACAAGACCTATGGTTGCGTCTATGTTGCCGATTACAGCCTGGCGCTCGGCGGTACACCGCCAAGGATCGGTGAGTATGGCTTTCTGCCGACGGAAGAGCAGTGCAAAACAGGTGATTTCACACCCGATCCGAACGCCGCGCCAGGAACCACCATTGCCGAAAACTTCTCCCAAAAATCCCGCAAAGGCACTTACACGCTCGCTTTGAACTGGCAGGCGACGCCTGATCTGTTGCTCTATGCCACCACCCGACGGGGATATCGGCCGGGCGGCTACAACTCGCCAACCCTGCCTGCCCCCATAGCATCCGTACAGACGTTTGAAGCGGAGACCTTAACGGACGTCGAAATTGGTACGAAGGGCCGCTATTCGTTCGGCGGTATTGGCGGGAATTTTAGCGTGGCCTTGTTCCGCGGCAAGGATAAGGACTATCAATATTATCAGACCACGACCGGCATCCCAGGCCTGGTTTCGGGCGGCCTGATCCTCAATAAGGCCGATCTGATCATCAAAGGTTTCGAGGGTGACTTCAGTATCCGGCCATTCAGAGGACTGACGCTGGGAACAAATTTTTCCTATACTAAGGTCAGCGTCGACAAATTGACCATCCCGCCAGCTGTGCTCGCCGCGTATGAAGCAGCAGGAGCGGGAGATCAGGTTGAGATCACATCTGTTTTCTTCCAGCCAAAGTGGCAGGTTAACGTTAATCTGAGTTATGATTATCCGGAGAGGATTCTGGGTGGTCAGCTTGGCTTCAACGTTGATTATCACTATCAGTCAAAATATCTGGGCGGAGAGATTTTCATCGATCCCTATGAGACAGTGGATGCCCGGATCTCGCTTTCGAAGCTGTACGATGATCGGGTGACGGTGAGCGTCTTCGCGCGCAACCTGTTCAACGAACTTTATGCGGTGGGCCCGAGTTCATCGTCGGCTGGCACCGGAGCAATATCATATGTCATGGCGGCACCGCGAACATTTGGCGGCTCGGTGCGGTTCAACTTCTGATATGAATGGCTTCGATCCGCTTGCCTGGATGCCGCGATGGGCCGGCATCCCAATGAGGGTGGGATGGGGACGGGACCTTAGGATATTCCTGTTCGGCGAAGAGATGCTCGACCCGTGAGCGGACCTTGGATTGCACATTGGTCGCGCGCCGCGCCGTTGCCGGCATAGGTCGGCCCTTTGGCTTCTTGCGAAGATTGGAGTGAGTGACATGATGACAACAAGGGACGTTGCGACGAAGTTCTTCACCCTGATGGCGAGCGGCCACTTCCCCGAGGCATTCGGGATGCTGGCCGATGATGCGCCATATCATATTGTTTTGTTGGCCACACGCCGCTGTCCGGCCGGTATCATGGGCCACAGGAGCTGTTTGAGAAGCTGGGCCCAAGCCTCTCCGATCTCAAGGATCTCAAATCCACGTTCACGGAACTCATCGTCGACGGCAAGCGCGCTGTGGCGCTGATGCGCGCGACGGCGCACGCCGCGCACGGTCCCTACACGCAAGATCCGGCGATATTCGTGATAACAGTGGAAGGCGAAAAGATCGTCGACCTCCTTGAGATGGTCGACACTGTGATGATCGAGACCCAATGCTTCGGTAAGAAGCTTTCCGCAGCGTAAAGCACATCTGCCGAGCCTGGCCTGCCGGAAGGCTCCCGACAATGGCTGTGATCAGGAGATCGAAACATGGCGACGCCCACGGACGTAGCGAGCGAATTTGCGGCCCTCAACAAGCTCTACAGTTCAGGTGACCCGATCGAAGTCGACCCCTATCCCATGTACCGGGAGTTGAGGGATAAGCAGCCGATCATGGATGGCGATATTCTGGCTCGCTACGGGGTCCCATCCCAGGCGGACTTCATCCTCAGTGGCCGCAAAATCTTTAGCCTTTTCCGCTATGAGGACGTCGCGCGGGCATTGCAGGATGACGATACGTTCTCAGCCGGCCTCCAGGCCATCGGCCTCGGCGATTTCCTGGGCGATGGCATTCTGACCGCTTATTCCGGCTTCGAGCATCGCAAGTTGCGCGGCGCCATGCTCAAGGCGCTCACGCCGGCAGCGCTGCGCGATTGGCGGAGCATATTGATCGAGCCCCAAATGCGCGAACATCTGGAGGCGTTGAAGCCGCTTGGCAAATGCGACCTCGTCTCAGCCTTCTCGCTGCGCTTCCCCATCGATGTGGTCTATCGCGTGCTGGGGTATCCCGACGACAGCGAATTCGCCGCGCGCTTTGCGGGTTGGGCGCTGCGTATCCTGTCCGGCACCCCAACCGATCCGGCGGCGGTCGCGCAGGCCCATGCCGCTGCGCTTGAGGCCTCGCGCAACATTTACGATGCGACACTCGACATCGTGAAGGCGCGTCGTGCGGCAGGTGCCGAGGGCGAGGATATGATGTCGCGGATGATCCGTGCCGAACATGAAGGCGAGACGCTCGACGACCATATCATCACAAGTCTGATCCGCGGATTGCTGCCGGCCGCGGCGGAGACGACCACCCGCACCTTCGGCAACATGCTGGTCCTGCTCCTGGATCGGCCCGAGATGTTCGAACGCCTGCGCGCCGACCGCAGCCTGATGGCCAGGGCGATCAACGAAACGATGCGTTTTGAGCCAACGGCCTCCTATGTCGCCCGCGAGACGCGCGTCGACACGGAGTTCCACGGGGTGAAGGTGCCGGCGGGAACCGCGCTCTCATTATGCGTGGGATCGGCAAATCGCGACGAACGCTTCTTCGAAAATCCCGACACGCTCGATTTCGATCGTAAGATGTTACGCCCGATGCTGGGCTTCGGATCGGGCGCGCATATCTGTCTGGGAATGCAGCTCGCGCGGCTCGAAATCGACGTGGCCATGAATGCCGTCCTCGATATTCTGCCGACGATCCGGCGCGATCCCGATGCCCCGCATTCCGAGATCCGTGGCCTCAATCTTCGCGGACCGGACGACCTCAACGTCTGTTGGGATTGAGAGTCCTCATTGGGCTTTCTCGGGTCACCTGTTGCCTCATGGTCGTGACCGCCCCCGGATCACTCGCTTCTTTCCGCGGCCAGTGCCGGGCTGGCGCATGATGGAGGTCTGGAGAGCCGGACTGCCTTTTGGTCCACTCATGGGCGGAGCGCGCCGTCAGCGCGCAAGAGCGAAGGAGACGATCGCCTCGGAAATCGCCTCGCGGACATTTTGTTCGGTTCTGAGCTCCGGAACGTCCAGGTGGAGCTGTCCGAGCAGGCCGGAAATCGACACATAGCCCAGCGTCACGATCAGCGCGTGGAAGAACAGACCTTCCGCTGAAATATCCGGCCGGATGATGCCCTGTCGGCACCCCTGCGCCATGGCTTGCTTGAGCGGCTCCAGCATCTCGTCGCGGCGTCGTTCGAGGAAATGGCTCCGTTTGATCTGCTCGCCATCGTGAATGACCTGATCGATCAGCAGCCGGCCGACATGCGGGTTCAGTATATAGAAATCGGCATAGCGCAGGGCGAACTGCCTGATGGTCAGCAGGGGATCATCAACAGACGGCGCTTCGAGCTGGAAGGCAGCGAAAAAATCGATCGCCATCTGTGTGAGCGCTTCGAGGTACAGATTCTCCTTCTTGCCGAAATAATGGTAGATCAGCTTGGCACTGACCCCCGCCGATCTTGCGATCTGGTTGACGTGCACGGTGGCAAAGCCGCTGCGGGCAAACTCCTTTTGTGCAGCCTCCAGGATCCTGTCGATCGTTGCCGACTTGTCTGCTTTTCCTCCGTTCATGCCCATCATCTGAACCTGTTCGATTGGAGGGGCAAGTTCACATCGCGGGAGAGGGACACCCCCAGCGTTGCAAGCGGGTTCCAACGATGGCGCCTTGGTGACCATTGACCGCCTGAAGCAATGGGCGGAAGCTCGTGGCAATGAAAGGTTTCGCCCTTTTCGGCCAGAAACCTAACCAGGAGAAACCTGATGGGGCGTTTTGATGGCAAGGTGGCGATCGTCACGGGGGCGGCGAGCGGTATGGGCGAAATGGAAGCGCGCATCATCGCCAGCGAGGGCGGCCGGGTGGTCCTCACCGACATCGCGGCGGACCTTGGCGAACAGGTGGCGGCAGACATTGGCGACGCGGCGCTTTTCATGCACCATGACGTGTCCGACGAAGCGCGCTGGGCGGACGTCGTGAAGCTGGCGCGCGACCGCTTCGGCCCGCCGAGTGTGCTCATCAACAATGGCGGCGTGGGCGCCTATGGCGGCATCCATGAGATTGAGACCGATTATATGCGGCGGATCATGGAGATTAATTTCATGGGCGGCTTCTTCGGCATCCGCGCCGTGCTGCCCTCGATGCGGGAGCTCGGCGGCGGCGCCATCGTCAACATCTCCTCCGGGCTCGCCACCACCAGCCTTGCCGGCTACTTCCCCGTGGGCACTTCCAAATGGGCCGTGCGCGGCATGACCCGGCTGGCGGCCAAGGATCTGGCGCCGTTCAATGTGCGTGTGAACACCGTCTTCCCCGGCGCGATCGACACGCCCAGTCTGGTGCAATCGGTCCGGGATAATGCGAAAGACCTGATCCCGCTGGGTCGCGCGGGCGGCTCCGACGAATGCGCGCGGGTGGTGACCTTTCTGGCCTCCGATGAAGCGAGCTACGTCTCGGGCGCCGAGATCATGGTCGATGGCGCGATGCTGTGCTGAGCCCGCAGGCAACCGGACGATATAAGCCATGAACGAATATGCGCGCCATTGGACCACGGCCAGCCAGCTCGGGCTGGATGCCGCGACGGCGACGGTCGAGAGTCATATCTCGCCGGAGATTTACGCGGCCGAGGTCGACCGTATCTACCGCCGGTTGTGGCTGATGATCGGCCGGGAGGAGGAAATCCCCAATGCGGGCGATTTCTTCCTGCGCGCGGTGCCGACGCTGAAGGCCGAGCTGATCATCGTGCGCGGCAAGGACGGGATCGTGCGCGCCTTCTACAATAGCTGCGCGCATCGCGGCGTGCGGGTCGTGCAGCAGGCGCGCGGATCGGCGCTCACCTTTCGATGCCCCTATCACAGCTGGCTCTACGGCGCGGACGGAGCGCTCCGCGCGATCCCCTCGGAGCAGGAATTCCCCTGCGTCGACAAGGCGAAGAGCGGCCTGGCGCCCGTGCAGCTGGAGATCTGGAACGGCTTCCTCTTCGTCAACTTCGATCCGCAGCCGGCGCAGAGCCTCGCGGACTATCTGGGCGGCCTTGGCGAACTGCACGCGACCCTGCCTTTCGATCGCTATCCGTTCCACATACGCACCGATTATGATGTCGCGGGCAACTGGAAGGGGTGCATGCATACCTTCTCCGAGGGCTATCACATCACCACTGCCCATGCCCGCACCCTTACGCCGCAGATCATCAATAGCAGCAATCCGACGTTCAATTTCTACGATGTGCGGATATTCGGGCCGCACAGCACGCTCACCAGCGAGCGCAACTATGACTGGCGACCGAAAACGCCGGTCGTGACATTCGCCGTCAGCCAGTTGCCGCCCTCCACGTTGCCGCGCGTGGACGGCAGCGAGGAGCGCGATTTCGTTTCCCACCCGTCGATCAACCGGATCGGCCTGCCAAATTTCGGCGTGGAAACCATCACGATCTTCCCGAACATCTGCCTGCAACCGCTGGGCGGTGGCTATTTGTGGATGACGTTCTGGCCCATCGCGCCGGATCGCACGCTGGTGGAAGTGCGCAGTCATGCCGTGGTCGCGCCGAAGACCCTGCGTCAGGAATTCGCAACGGCCTATGCGTCAGCGGTTAATCGCGATGTCCTGTCGGAAGATTTCGCGCTGACCGAGCAGCAGCAACGCGGCTTCACCATGGGCGCGCACCGCCACCAGAATTTCGGCGAGAATGAGTTGCTGCTCCGCTATCTGGCGAAGGCGGTCGATCACTATCTCCACGATGACGCGCCGCTTGCGGCCGAACTGAAGGCCTGACGCAGAGGATATTATGGGCAAAACGCGATTTGATTTCTCCGGCAAGCGCGTGCTCGTCAGCGGCAGCACGAGCGGCATCGGCGCCGCGACCGCCAGACTATTTGCCGAGAGCGGCGCCCGCGTGGTCATCCACGGCCGCAACGCCGATCGCGCCGCGGCCCTGCAGGACGAGATTCGCGCGGCAGGCGGCACCGCCATCGTGGCGCTTGGTTCGCTCGACAGCGATGCGGGGGCTGCCAGCATCGTGCAGCAGGTGGAGGCGGAATTTGGCGGGATCGACATCCTCGTCAGCAACGCCGGGGATAGTCAGCCCTATGCAGCCGACTGGTTCGCTGTCCCGACTGAGGACTGGCTGAGCAGCTACAACAGCAATGTCGGCGGGGCGGTGCGGCTGGCCAAGGCCTTTGTGCCCGCCATGCGCCGCCAGCGCTGGGGACGCGTCATCCTGATCGGCAGCTCTGCCTATTATCTGCCCATTCCCGATTTCCCCACCTATGGCCCCGCCAAGGCCGCGCTGGCGAACGTCATGGTCAACATGACGAAGATTCTGGGTGGCACCGGTGTGACGGTGAACATGATCAGCCCCGGATCGGTGCTGACCGAGACGATGCAAGCCAACCTGCTGCCGATGGCGCAGGCAGAGGGCTGGAGCGACATCGACCCCCTCGCGATCGAGCGCCGGCTGATCGCTGAAAAATGGCCCAACGCCGCAGGGCGCATGGGCCGGCCCGAGGAAATCGCCGCGACGGTCGCGTTCGTGGCGAGCGAGGAGGCCGCGTACATGACCGGCGCGCATATCCGCGTCAATGGCGGCGAGAGCCCCTCACTGCATTGAGGAAAGCACCGCCGCGTCCGGCCGTCATTGCTATCGGTTCCCAACGAAAAGGGCTCGTTGGAGCGTCGCGTCCGCGATACTCTCGACGCTCAATAACGCCGCGCGGGCGATGACAAAGGAGAGAGAATTTGCAGAGACTGGAAGGTCGCCCGGCGATCATCACTGGCGCCGCTTCGGGCATCGGCGAGGCCACTGCGAAGCGCCTGGCGGGCGAGGGTGCGCTGGTCGCGGTGGCGGACATCAACAGGCCGGGCGCAGAGACGGTTGCTCACGCGATCGAGCAGGCCGGTGGGCGTGCGATTTCCCTCTTCATGGACCTGAACGACGAGGAGAGCATCCGCGCGATGATCGCCGCAACCGTGGATCATTTCGGCGGCCTGCGCATCCTGCACAACAATGCAGCGGACATGCGCCAGTGGCATCTCGACGAGGATATGGCGGTCGAGCATATGGATGTGGCCGTGTGGGACAGCATCTTCCACGCCAACATCCGGGGAACGATGCTGGCCACCAAATATGCGCTCCCCGCCTTACTGGCGTCGGAAGATGCGGCCATCATCAACACGAGTTCGGGTGCCTCGCTGACGGGCGATCTCTACCGTCCCGCTTACGGCGCCTCAAAGGCCGCGATCAACAACTTCACCATGTATGTCGCCACCCAATATGGCAAGCGAGGCGTTCGTTCGAACGCCATCTCACCGGGCATCGTCATCACTGCGGCCGCCTCCGCTGCGAACGGCGAGGAGCGCTATGCGGCACTGATGCGGCATGTGCTCAGCCCTCGCATCGGCCGGCCGGACGATCTGGCAGGCGTGGTCGCGATGCTGGCATCCGACGACGGCCGCTACGTCAACGGCCAGATCATCTCCGTGGACGGCGGCATCCGTGCGCACTTCGCCCATGTCGCGGATGTGGCCGATGAGTTCTGGAATGATATGGAGGAGCGTCATGGCTGACGGGAAAGCAGGAACGGAGACCGCCAGGGCGGCGCCTGTTCCGCATTTTCATGTCACCAGCTTCGATCTTGGCCACGGCCCGGTCGAGCCGGATCCGGCGGTGATGCAGAGCGGTCATGTATCGGTCGCCAGCTATGTCGATCATGAGCGCTTCGAGAAGGAAGCCGCGCTGTTCGGAACCGTCTGGCTCAACATTGCCGATGAAAGCGACGTTGCAAAGCCGGGGGACTGGATCGTTCGCCCGGTTGCCTGCCGCAACGTCTCGGTTCTCATCACGCGAGGTGCCGACGGCGTTGTGCGCGCGTTTCACAATATATGCACCCATCGCGGCATGCAGCTCCTGTGGGAAGAAAGCGGCAATGGCAGTCGCTTTACCTGTCCTTATCACGCCTGGACCTTCGGCTCCGACGGGGCCCTGCGCAGCGTGCCCGATCAGGACTGTTTTCCCGGTCTCGACAAGGACGCCTCAGCGCTGCGCCCAATCCATCTCGGCATATGGGAAGGCTTCATCTACATCAATCTCGCTCCCCAGCCAGCCCAGACGCTGGAGGCGTTCGTCGCCCCCTTGGCGGGTCGGTTTCAGGACCTGCCGATCAAGCATTTCAGCCGTCAGGCGACGATGGGCGCGCGGATAAAATGCAACTGGAAACTGCTGCTGGAGGCACAGAGCGAGAGTTACCATATCCGGGCGCTTCACGCTCGCACCGTCAGCAGCATGATGTCGTACAGCGGTAACCCTTTCTGCCATCCGCTCTATTGGGAAGCCCTGGGGCCGCATCGCAGCTGGTCGACCAGCATCAATCCGCAGTTCGAACTGTCGGATGCGCGCCCGGTGCAGCAGTTCGCGTTCACGGCGTCGGCCCAGATCATCACCACCGCCAACCCGCTCGAAGACACCGATAGCGCGGTAAACGGCTTTCGAGGTTCCGAGCCGATTGATCGAGGGGATCCGGCGCTATGGGCCGCGGACAATATGATCGTTTTCCCGCATGTGCAGATCAACGCGGGCGCAAACGGCTGCTGGATGCATCGCTTCTGGCCAATATCGGAGAATGAGACGGACTGGCAGGCGCGTTATTACTATTATGAACCTGTGAGCTTACGGCAGGAGTTCGCGCAGCATTATGCGACGGCATTCAACCGCGATACGCTTGTCGAAGATAATAATGCCTGCACCCGCCAGCAAAATTCGATGAAATCGGGAGCCATCGACCACATCCAGTTTGGAATGCAGGAAATGGCATGTCGTCACAGCGCGGCCGTCGTCAAGACTGCGATCGATCAGCTTCATAGCTTGCCACTCGCATAGCCTGCATGAAAGACAGCCCCGGATGGGATCGATGGGGCTGAAATTTCCACTATTCTGTTGGAGACAAAGATGTTCCGGATAACCAGCTTCCTTCGCCGCGATGTCAGCCTGTCTCGCAGCGAGTTTGTCGAGCGCTGGCGGAATGATCTCAGCGCGGCGATGATGGCCAATCCGCAATTCGTCCGCTCGGTCCGGTCCTATGTGCTGAACAAGCCTTTCGAGACAGTTCCCGAAGAATTTCTGTGGATCGCCTGCGATGATTATGACGGCGTGATCGAGCTTTGGTTCGATACGCTGCCCGCTGCGGTGGCCACCGCCAACGCGCTGGCCGCCGACAGCGCGGTCCAGTCCGCAATGCAGGGCCTGATCGATACCGTGGGCAGCGTGACGTGGATCGGCCATGTCGTCGACGGGTTCGACAAGCCCGGCATCGCCGTCAAGCGCATCGTCGCCGGGCAGCCGCGCGCAGATATCCCGCTCGAAACCGCTCAGGATTACTGGGTGCACGATCATTACGACTTTTTTTCGCGCTTTGAGGATTTCATGGCGTACATGCTGCGCTACCGCGCCGTTTATGGCATCCAGACACCGGGCCTGCAGATCACCAGCCACCGGTTCATGGGGATGTGCGCGGATGTCGGCTTCGCGTCGCTCCAGCATCTGTCAGACGCGTATCGCGAGCCCAAACATGCCGCCGTCATGATGACCGACATCGAGAAATTCGGCGCAAAAACTGGTGCGATCACCTTCACGGCAGGCGCTGTCGAGGTGGCGTACGGTAAGGCCATGGGCTGATATGGCTTGACCATCGAGAAGATGGTCCAAACTAGAGGCGTTGACAAATTGACACATCCACAAGCGAGTTGAGACGATTTGGATGAAGCCGATAGCTGCCGGCGGTTTTGTCGTATCTGGTAGCGAGCCTTCGGGCATTTTGAGTTTGTTGGAGCAGCGTTCGACCATGTCGCGCAGGGCGTAGATCGCGGCATCTGCGGGGAACTAGCTGGATCAGGTGGTTCCGCTTGGTCGGGATCATACCGGTGCCGCCGCGCTTCGTGGCTCTAGGCAGCCTGCCACCATCGCTCCCCTCGCAGGGCAGGCCAGCAACGGCGAGTGACCGCGCTGGGCTGTATGATCAACACCAAGACAGGCATTTAGCCTTCGGACCTGTCCTGGCTGCCTTTGCGTTGCAACACGGCGATTAACGCCCGCACCTGTTCGCGCAGGTTGACGATACTTTCCTCGTCGATCGCAAGGTTGGCTGACAATGTTGCAGGAACTTTCCCGGCGTCGGCGCGCAGATTTCTGCCCTTGGCCGTCAACTCGATCAGCACGCGCCGTTCATCCTTTGCATCGCGTGTGCGACTTATTAGCCCCGCCCGTTCCATACGCTTGAGCAGCGGCGTTAACGTGCCGCTATCGAGATAGAGGCTGTCACCGAGTGAGCCGACCGTCTGAGATGCTTCTTTCCAAAGCACCAGCATGACCAGATATTGCGGATAGGTCAGGCCGAGTTCCGCGAGGATCGGTCGATAAAGCCGGTTCAGGAGATTGGACGCAGCGTAAAGTGGAAAACAAACCTGCCGATCAAGATCGAGCGGGTCGTTGTCGATCGGCAGGCTCATTTTCCTCAATCCTAGTTCACTGATACAACAATCGCCACGTCGATATTACCTTTCACCGCATTGGAATAGGGGCAAACCGAATGGGCTTTGGCAACGACTTCTTCCGCTGCCGCCTGATCGATTCCGGTGATCGTGACGCCCAATGCTACCGTCAGGGCGAATCCACCCGATCCGTTTGACTCCATCCCAACGTCGGCCACCACGACGATATCGTCATCCTTCACTTTTTCCGAAGCCGCTCGCGTTACGTGGATTACGGCGTTCCCGAAGCAGGCGGCATAGCCGGCAGCAAAAAGCTGCTCAGGATTGGTCGCGCCGCCCTTACCGCCCAACTGCTTGGGCAGAGCCAAGGCGAGATCGAGAAGGCCGTCATCGCTGTTGATTGCCGCTGAGAAGTGACCCGGGAAGGGCATAAATTTCCACTGAGAAGTGACCCATGTTGAACTCACCCCTGGCTTTGGCGAGCGGGGGATCAAGGAGTGTTGGACATGGCGTTGTTGAGCGTAATCCGTCGCTGGCATTACCGCGACCATCTATCGATCCGCGAGATTGTGCGGCGCACGGGATTGTCCCGTAATACGATCCGTAAATATTTGCGGTCAGAGACGATTGAGCCGCAGTTCAAGGTGCCCGAGCGGCCAAGCAAGCTGGATCCGTTCGCGGAACGGCTGTCGGCCTGGCTGCAACGGGAGATGGTTCGCTCGCGCAAGCAGAAGCGCACGGTCAAGCAGTTGCACGCCGATCTGGTGAGCCTGGGCTATGACGGTTCCTATGGCCGTGTTGCCGCCTTCGCGCGGGCATGGCGCGATGAGTATCGCCGTCAGCAGCAGATGAGCGGCCGCGGGACGTTCGTGCCGTTATTGTTCGCACCGGGGGAGGCGTTCCAGTTCGACTGGAGCGAGGACTGGGCGATCATCGCCGGCGTGCGCACCAAGCTGCAGGTGGCGCACTTCAAGCTCAGCCACAGCCGGGCCTTCGGCGAGCAGGACGTTGAGCAGGCCGATCCGGTCGCCACACGGAACACCGGTGCGCAGATGGGTGAAGGCGTCGGTGAACTCCAGCGCAGCGTCCACTTCGAGCAGCAGGTCGGTAATGCGGATGGGCGGCAGGCGACGGTAAAGGTCCAGCACCAGGTCATCGATCCCGTCCGGCGCATCGGCGGCCAGGCGATCGATGCGCAGCGTCCCGTCCTCGATGCTGCCTTTCGGGATCGTACCGTTGCGCGCGGCGCGACCGAGCCGGGCGAGGCCATCGGCGAGACGGGCCTTGCGGTCCGCGAGCCAGACATGCGGATCGGACGGTACGGCCAGCTTCGCAGCATGCGCGACTTCCATCGATACGAGGACGTTGCGAAGGTCACCGTACCGGTGCGAGCGGTCGAGCCAGATGTCACCCGAGCGCAGCGCGTCGCGCAGATGGAACATGACCGCGACTTCCCGGAGGCGCGCATCATCGTCGCCCTTCGCCCGCAATTGACGCCGCCATTTGGAATGTGGGCGCAGGAAATCGTCGGTCGCCGGGAGCGCGTCTTTGGTGGCGATGGCGATCACCGCGTCCAGCAAGGGGCGCGCAGCCGACGCGGCTTGGAGATGGAGGCAGCGCAGCATACGCGGGGCATAGCGACGGAAGCGGTGATACCCCTGATCGACATGCGCCAGCGGATCATCGCCAAGCGTGTCCGTCAGAATCCTGGCCGTCGCGACGAGGCGGGAGAGATGGTCCCATCCCGCCGCACGCGCGACCGCATCCTCCAGCGACGCGCCGTCGCCATGCGCTTCGAGCAGCGACTGGCCAAGCGCAGTGAAGCCGCTCAGCGTCGCAGTGACCCCACCTCTGGTTTCCGCGGCGCGTACGTCATGTAGCTGCTTCGCCTCGCGCCAGGTGCGCCCGACGATCCGGTCATGCGTCTCGATCACCGCATCCGCGGTCGCGGTAGCCCACTCGATGATGCAGACCGCGAGGATGGCGCGACGCCGGTCGGCACCGAGATCGCGCAGGCCATCGGCGAAGTAACGTTCGCCCTGTCGGCGCAGCCGGGCGACGCGATGCGGCGGGACGTCGCCGAGCAGGCGGGCATCGAGGTTCATCGCACGCAGGAACTCAAGCCGGTCGAGCAGTCGATTTGCCGCGGCGGAATTGTTGCCCGGCTCGATCCGGCGCAGCCAGATGAAGCGACTGATTGCCCCCGGCAGCATCTCGGTCGTCAGCCGGTCGAGACGGGTGCAGGCGACAAGATCAAGGCGAGATGCGATGCGCTTCTCGATGCTGCGTTCGGCCGCGACGAGCGCATCCGCGCACAGGCGCTCGATCGTCGTGATCGCCGGCAGGATGGTCATGGTATCGCGGCAGCGGGAGATGAAGCGCCGGGCGAGATCGTCGTTCGAGTGTGCCTGCTCGGCTTCGGCGAACAGCCAGTCACGGAACGTCCGTGCCGGCGCGCCCTGACCAGGAAACGTCCTGTATCCGTAGATGGAGCGCAGCACCTCCATATGTTGCTGGCGGGTCTGGCGCCGGACGGCGTAGTGGACGAGCACGTCACCGGCGATGCCGAGCTGGGCGCCGAGGAAAGCGGATACCGCGAGCGGGATCACCTCGCCCGGCACCAGCATTCGTCCCGGATAGCGCAGCGCGCACAGTTGCAGCGCGAAGCCGATCCGGTTTTCCGGTCGGCGTCGCCGGTCGATGTGGATCAGGTCGTCGTCCGCCAGGATATAATGCCGTAGCAGCGACGCTTCGTCGGTCGGCAGGTCGAGCAGCGACGACCGCTGCCGGGCGCTCAGGATATGGCGTCTCGGCATGCGGCTTTGTCCCTGTTGAACAGAAGTCTGTTTTGGACAACACTGACCCCACGCAGATCAAGGCTTTTCGAGGCCTAATTCCAGAAGGGTTCAATTGGGACAGCGCGCCGCCATCTACGCCAGGGTCTCGACAGCCGACCAG
>Ga0209815_1000367_pt1 | contig 33685 bp, 22 predicted proteins | sample CoawatmetaG00DNA_FD_187507 | JGI IMG/M metagenome (GOLD analysis project Ga0209815, IMG submission 187507) | Marine microbial communities from the West Antarctic Peninsula - Coastal water metaG002-DNA (SPAdes) (version 2) | ecosystem: Environmental > Aquatic > Marine > Coastal ...
AAAAATTTTTTTTAATTGCAAGTTTTTTTAATGGTGAATTAAACAATTGTTTCATTAAAAATATGTTAATAAATTTTTGTAAAATTATATACTTTATATAACACATATGACTGAGGCAATCGTTATCTTTGGTAAGATGTAAATTAACGTATAAATAGATACTACATGAGTCAAGGAGAAAAGCTTATACCAGTAAACATAGAAGACGCTATGAAATCAGCCTACATTGATTATTCGATGTCTGTTATTGTTTCTAGAGCATTGCCTGACGTTAGAGATGGTTTAAAACCTGTGCATAGAAGAGTTTTGTATGGTATGCATCAATTAGGTTTAAGGTCGTCTAGTAAGTTCAAGAAATCTGCTTTTATAGTCGGAGAGGTTTTAGGAAAGTATCACCCTCACGGTGATTCTTCTGTATATGACACTATGGTTAGGATGGCTCAAGAGTGGAGTTTAAGATATTTGATGGTTGATGGTCAAGGTAATTTTGGTTCAGTTGATGGAGATAGTCCAGCGGCAATGCGTTATACTGAGGCTAGAATGCAAAAAATTTCTGAAGAGATGGTTGCTGATTTAGATAAGGAAACTGTAGATCACCAATTGAATTATGATGATTCAATTATGGAACCTACAGTATTACCTACTAGAATCCCTAATCTTTTAGTAAATGGAGCAAGTGGAATTGCTGTTGGTATGGCAACAAATATGCCTCCACATAATCTAACCGAAGTTATTAACGGAACTGTAGCTTATATTGAAAATAATGAGATAACTATTGATGAGTTAATGCAGTATGTGAAAGCTCCAGATTTTCCAACTGGAGGAACTATTTATGGATACGACGGAGTTAAAGAAGCTTTTCACACTGGAAGAGGAAGAGTAATGATGAGAGCAAAAGCTGTTATTGAAGAAGTTAGCGGAAGAGAGTGTATAATAGTTACCGAAATACCCTACCAGGTAAATAAGGCTGAGATGATTAGAAAGACAGCCGAGATGGTCAACGATAAGAAAATAGAAGGAATATCAACTATAAGAGACGAGTCTGACAGAAAAGGAATGAGGATCGTTTATATTTTAAAAAGAGATGCTATTCCTAATATTGTTTTGAACACTCTTTATAAACACACTGCTTTACAATCATCTTTCAGTGTAAATAACATTGCCCTTGTAAAAGGAAGGCCTCAAATGTTGAATTTAAAAGAAATGATAGGTCATTTTGTTGATCACAGGCATGAGGTAGTGGTTAGAAGAACACAGTTTGAGTTAAGAAAAGCTGAAGAAAGAGCTCATATTTTAGAAGGTTTAATTATAGCTTCTGATAATATAGACAAGGTAATAGCTTTAATTAGATCTTCTTCAAATGCAGATCAGGCTAGGGAGAGGTTAATGTCTGAATTTAAGCTAAGTGAGATACAGTCCAAGGCTATTGTAGAAATGAGACTTAGACAATTAACTGGTCTTGAACAAGATAAGTTAAGATCAGAATTTGATGATTTAATGGAAACCATTAAAAAATTGAAAGGTATTCTAGATAGTAAAGAACTAAGAATGAGTATTATTAAGAATGAACTCTCACAAGTTTTAGAGAAATATGGTGATGAAAGAAGATCTCAAATTGAATATGCTGGTGGTGATTTAAGTATGGAAGATATGATACCTGATGAAAAGGTTGTTTTGACTATATCAAATGCTGGTTACATAAAAAGAACACCATTAGTAGAATATAAAACACAAAATAGAGGTGGAGTAGGTCAAAAAGGTTCCACCACAAGAAATGAAGATTTTCTTGAACATTTGTTTGTAGGTACTAACCACCAATACATGCTTTTCTTTACTCAAAAAGGAAAATGCTTTTGGATGAGAGTATTTGAAATTCCTGAAGGAAGTAAAACTTCTAAAGGAAGAGCAATGCAAAACTTAATAAACATAGAGCAAGATGACGAGGTCAAAGCGTTCATTTGTACACAAGATTTAAAGGACGAAGATTACATAAACAATCACTTCGTGATAATGACCACTAAAAAGGGTCAGGTCAAAAAAACTTCTCTTGAACAATATTCTAGACCTCGCTCAAATGGGATTAATGCCATAACAATTAAAGATGATGATGAATTGTTAGAAGCTAAATTAACTACAGGAAATTCTCAAGTTTTGATTGCAGTAAAGTCTGGGAAGTGTATTAGGTTTGAGGAGAGTAAAACTCGTCCTATGGGTAGAAATGCTTCAGGAGTTAGAGGGATTAGATTAAAAGATGATAATGATGAAGTAGTCGGTATGATTTGCGTTAACGATATGGATAGTGATATTTTAGTAGTTTCTGAAAATGGGTACGGAAAAAGATCTAGTCTAGAAGACTATAGAATTACAAATAGAGGTGGTAAGGGTGTTAAAACCATTTCAATTACTGAAAAGACAGGTGAGCTAGTTTCTATAAAAAATGTTTCTGATAATGATGATTTAATGATTATAAATAAATCTGGAATTGCAATTAGAATGGAAGTTTCTTCTTTAAGAGTTATGGGAAGAGCTACTCAGGGAGTTAAACTAATTAATTTGAAAGATACTGATTCAATTGCTGCTGTAGCTAAAGTTGTTAATAACGATGAAGATGTTGCTGATTTAGAAGAAATTGAAGTTGCAAATGAAAACACACCGGCTGATAAAGATGATAGCAATAACAAAAAAATATAAAAAATAAATAATAAAATATTACTTAATATAACAAGAGATGAAGAAAATATTACTAATTGGTTTACTGTCATTTTCCTTTTTATCATTTGCTCAAAAAAAAGAGCTAAGAAAAGCCTCTAAGTTATTAGATCAAAGTTTTTACAATGAAGCTTTAGATGCCTTAATTCAAATTGAATCAATTATAGATGGAACAGATCAGAAATATCAGGCACAATATTACTACTTAAAAGGTTGGGCATTGAAAGAAGATTCTAAACTAAAAGAGTCTGTAGTATCTTTGAAAAAAGCAATTGAAATCGATAAGAAAATTAGATTAAATAAATATATTGAATTATCGAATTTTAAAATTGAAGAGGTTGAAACAGAGTTAGTTAATTCAGCTGTAGCAGATAATAAAAAAGATAAATTTAGTAGTGCTTCTAAAAAACTATATCAAGCTTATTTGATCTCTCCAGAAAAAGAAAATAATATTAATTATCTGTATTTTGCTGCATCTAGTGCTGTAAATGCCAAGGATTATGATAATTCATTAAAGTACTATTTGGCATTAAAAAAAATGAATTATACAGGTATTATTTCTGAATATTTTGTTACTTCAGTTGAAACAGAAATTGAAGATAAAGTAACCGAAACAGAGTACAACCTTTTTAAATCTTCGAAAGACTATACTAATGCTAGAGTTGGAAAAACAGAATCTAGACTTCCTGAAATAGTCAAAAACATTGCCTTGATATATGTTCAGTTAGGTGAAGTTGATTTAGCAATATCTGCAATTAAAGATGCTAGAGCGATCAATCCGGAAGATGTTAATTTATTACTTTCAGAAGCTGACCTTTACATTAAGCTTGGAGATAAGTTGAAGTTTAAAGAATTGATGCAAGAAGCAATTACTAAAGATCCAAATAATGCAATTTTGTATTATAATTTAGGAGTTATTAATGGAGATCAAGGTGAACTTGAAGACGCAATGAGTTACTATAAAAAAGCTCTTGAACTGGATGATACTTATGCTCCTACATATCTTAACATAGTTGGATTAATTCTTGAAGGTGAGAGCCCAATTGTTGAACAAATGAATAAACTAGTAACTTCAAACAAAAGAAGTGATCAGACAAAATATGATTCTTTAGAAAAAAGTAGAGAGAATTTGTATAATGATTGTTTACCTTATTTAGAAAGACTAATTGAAATTGAGCCAGATAATATAGAAGCAATTACCACAGCTAAAAACATTTATTACACAGTTGGAAATAATGAAAAATTTAAATTAATGAATGCTAAGCTCGTAGAATTAGAAAATCAATAAGTCTTAAAAAAGAGTAAATTGTGTGTAATTGAATTTGTATCAACTATTCCATTTGAATTAATTTTATTAATTCTTACTTTTCCAAATGCGTGAATTATACTTGTTTTATTTACCATAATACCAACATGTGTTATTGATTTCTCTGTTTTACCAAAAAAAGCTAGATCACCTGGTTTTATTTCTTTCTTGCTAATAAATTTTCCTTGAACAGCTTGTAGACTAGCATCTCTATTTAATCTGATATTATTTATTTTATAAACAATTTGAGTAAACCCAGAACAATCTATGCCAAAGGGAGTTTTTCCTCCCCATAAGTAAGGAAAGTTTAAGAATTTCATTGCAATCTTAATAATATCATAGCTTTTATTAAACTCAGCTGACTTTCCTTCAAATTTGTAATCTAAATATTGACATGAGCTTATTGTACTACCCATAGGGATTATTGTGGATTCTAATTCCTTACTTATAAAATCAGTTACATTTACTGAAAGTTTAACTTTCTTTGTTTTTAATTTATCAAAATCTATTTTAGGTATTATTTTTAATTGAGAATAATTAACCCATCCATTATATGAATCATCCTGAATAATAATATAAGACCATTTTTCAGTTTCTTTAGTTATAGTATAGAGCTCTCCAAATAATAATTGAGTTACTAACTCACTGCTGCTAGAGGGGTTTTTTCTAACAGGAACTACACTTAAATCACAAATCCCATATTTGTATTTTGTATTAATCATTAATCTAAACTTTGATTTGCAAAAATTTAATATTTTAAAATTTAAATATAAAGCAAAATAAACCATTCATTATTTATATTTTTACTTAAATAAATTATGATAGTTAAACAAATTTACACCAGTTGTTTATTCCAGGGGGCTTATTACATTGAAAGTAATGGAGAGGCTGCTGTAATCGATCCTTTAAGAGAAGTATCTCAATATATCGAATTAGCAGAGTCTTCAAATTCAAAAATTAAATATATATTTGAAACTCATTTTCATGCTGATTTTATCAGTGGACATTTAACCCTTTCAAAAAAAACCGGAGCACCAATTATATTTGGGCCAAATGCAAAACCTAAATTTGAATGTATTATTGCGAAGGATAATGAGAAATTCAGAATAGGAAATATTACAATTACAGCAATTCATACACCAGGGCATACACTAGAGAGTACATGTTATTTGCTAAAAGACGAAAATAAAAATGAATACTGTTTGTTCACAGGTGATACGTTGTTTTTAGGTGACGTAGGTAGACCAGATCTAGCTCAAAAATCTCAAAATATTACTAAAGAAGAATTAGCAGGAATTTTATTTGATTCGGTTAATAATAAAATAAAACCTTTACCAGGGAATATTTTAATATATCCTGCTCATGGTGCAGGATCTGCTTGTGGAAAAAACATGATGAAAGAGACAGTAGATACCCTAGCTAATCAAAAAATAATTAATTATGCTTTAAATGGTTCTTTAAATAAAAAAGATTTTATAAAAGAATTAACTCACGAATTACCGAATCCACCTGTATATTTCCCATCGAACGTGAAATTAAATCAAGAAGGTTATTTAGATTTTGATAAAGTTTTAGAGAAAAGTTTAATGAAATTGAGTTTGGATAAATTCAAAATGTTAATGCAAAATGATAACACGGTAGTATTGGATGTAAGGAATCAAAATTCATTTAAACAGGGATTTGTGCCTGGATCAATTTTTATTGGCTTAAGTGGAAGTTTTGCTCCTTGGGTAGGGTCTGTCATAAAGGAAATCCACACTAAAATTTTACTAATTTGCGAAAAAGATAAAGAAGAAGAAGCTATAATAAGATTATCAAGAGTTGGTTTTGATAATTGTATTGGATTTCTAGATGGTGGTTTTGATGTTTGGAAGAATTCTGATAATCAGTTTGATTCTGTTGATTCTATTTCTGCTAAAGACTTAAATAAAATAATTGGTTCAATAAGTTTAATCGACGTAAGAAAGAACGGGGAGAGAAATAATGGATATTTAAATGAATCTGTAAACATTCCATTAGATGATTTTAAGGTTGATATTTTAGAAATTGACAAAATGGATAAGCATTTTATTCATTGTGCGGGTGGATATCGAAGTATGATAGCTGCTTCTTTACTTAAAAGAAATGGTTTTAAGTCAATTATTGATGTAAGTGGAGGTTTTTCCGCTATTCGAAAAGAGAATTTTAATATATTAGAAAAAAATGTATAAATTAATAATATTACTTTTTGTTCCCTTGGTTTGTTTTTCTCAGATATCAAATCAAAATAAATATAAGGTTTTAGACTTTGATATTTTTAAAAAAAATATTGAATTAGAAAATGTTTTATTGATTGATGTAAGAACTAATGAAGAGTATTCAGATGGCCATATAAAAGGTGCCGTTAATATTGACTACTATAATGAAAATGTTTTCAATTCTTATTTTAAAAATATTGACAAAAACAAACCTTTATATATATACTGCAGATCAGGCAATAGAAGCAGAAGATCATCTGACAAGTTAATAGATCTAGGTTTTTTAAAAATATATGATTTAAAAGATGGTTATGTCAGTTGGTCTAATAATCAAAAAAAAGAAAATTAATCTTTAGTTCCTGAAAGTATTAGTGTACCATTCCAATTATCATTTTCACCTGTTGTCCAGCTTTTTACATTTTTAAAACCTGCATCAATTAATAAATTTTCCCATTGTTTGGTTGTTAGAAGAGTCATGATGCTAATATTTGTTTTCTCAGGCCAATTATGAGAAGCTTTATTTTCAAAATAAAAATCTATACCAATAATTAATCTTCCATTATCGTTAAGCCAGTTTTTGTTAATATTTTTTAATACTTCAACAGGTTTTTTAAAGTAATAGAGAACCTCCATTGAATGTACTATGTCTTTTTTTGAATTTGGTTTCCATTTTATTAAATCGGCACAATCATATTTGTTTGTAGAATCTAATCTTTTAGCCTTTTTAATCATTTTCAATGAACCATCTACTCCGTTTGAACTAATGCATGATTGAATTTTTGAAACCATTCTTACGACCCATCCTGTGCCACATCCAGCATCAATAAATGTAAAACTCTCTAAGTCTTTTAAGACATAATCTAGCATACTTCTAACAGAAAGCATGTGATTTTTTTCCATACCATCATCTTTTCCTTGCACAACCCATTGGCTAAATATATCTATTGGACTTTTTTTCAAAACTATATTTTTTTTCTAGTGAATATTAAATAAGTAATATAAAATAATACTAATACAATGACCTCCCAATTTAATATATAATATGGCCAGTCACCAAACACTAAGGGGTTATCAATTTTTGGAGATTCAGCTAAGTACATATAATTAGATCCTGATCCTATTAAATAATTTAATGGCATAATAAAAATCATTAAAACATTAAGAATTATAAATGTCTTTAACCATGAATACTTAGAAAGTTTCATTTCAAGGTGATAATACATAAATAGAGGAATAAGCATAATACTTCCATGACTTATATAATATTCGAAATACATAAAAACTCCACCATCATAATAATTTATTTGAGGTGTTAAAATTGCCATTAAACCTCCTAAGAAACCACAATAAAAAAGAAATTCAAAAAGTTTATTATTTTTTGGTATGAATAAAATAACACACAAAATTATATTAGAAATAGAACATAAGTGTAGAGGAAGATCTTCGTGAAGCCACCAATTACCATTAATTAAATCAATTAAATGACTGTATAAAGTCAAAAAAATGATTAGAACACAAATTACTTTTGCTAAATTTAGTTTTGTTTTTTTATTTAAAAATCTCCCTAATATTAGAACTAATACTATTGTTAAAGAAGTAATAATTAAATTTCTTACACCTTCAATTGATTGAAGTTCAATTACATAGTGTGGATATTGATTGTGAATAAAATCAGTTATCTTGAAATTCATTTACTGAAAATAAGTAAAATTTATGATTATAGGCTCATTTTCATTAGTCTTGCATGGTCTGAACTAGACTCATCTTCTGATGTAATCCAAAAGTTTTTTGAGTCTATAATTTTAATGGCTTCTACTTGAGTTTTTCCAATTGGTATTTCTGCCATATTAATTTTATTGTCACTTTTATTTTTCAAAGAGAAGTTTTTTATTGTTATCAAATAATATTTGGTAAAATTAACTGTTGAAGTCAAAGCTAATAAGTTTAGGTCTTTATTATAATCTGCTCCAGTGATAATGGAGTTTACTTTTAATGTTCCAATTTTTGTTGCATCATAATTCCCAGGTTCTTTTGGAACTAAATAAAGTTCAGTTATTTTTTTTGCTCTATTTTTTGTGAATATTATTAGTTTATCGTCAATTGAAATTAATCCTTCTGCATCGTAGACTGTCTTTTTGTTTATTTTAAAAGATTTTTGTTCTGGGTAATTAAAAGAAATTATTTTAGTCTTTTCTTTACTAGTTTGATCGATGGGTAATTTATAGATTTTAAGATCTTTTCTGTTATTATAATTGTTTCCCATATCTGAAATATAAATATACTTCTCATCTCTAGTCATATCTTCCCAATCTGTATTTGTAGCAGATTTAATTTTTCTTTTTTTAATTATTTTACCTTTTTTTGAAAGATAATAAAGGCTTGCTTTTCCACCTGAATCATTGTGGGTAACAAGCATATCATCTACTATCTCCAACCCTGAAGTTTCTTTGATGATATCTGATAGAGGATAATCCTTTAAAATTTTTTGAGAATTAATTTTTTGTAGAGAAAAAACAAGGAATAATAGTATTATTATTTTCATCATTCAATATTAGTAATTTTTTATATAAAACACCTTTTAATTTTAAAAATATAGAAATATTCATTTAAATAATATTTTCCTTAACTTAATACTTTAATTCTTAAACTATTAATTATGAATATTTTATATAATTTTTTTAAAATTAAAATGTACTTCATGACCTATATAAAACAATGGATTGCATCTTTAATTATATTAATTTCCTTGTCAATTGTTTCTTCGTGTAATACTAATAATTCAGTAGATTACTATGAAACAAATAAGGTTCCAGTTGTTGACACATATTTTGATAATGAAGTAATTGATAATTACCGTTGGCTTGAAGATGATTTATCTGCAGATACAGCAGATTGGGTGGATAACCAGAATACCACTACTTTTAATTATCTAGAGAAAATCCCTTTTAGAGAAGAACTTAAAGATCGGTTAGAATCTTTGTGGGATTATGAAAAAATTTCAGCTCCTTTTAAAGAAGGAGATTATACTTATTTCTTTAAAAACTCAGGTCTTCAAAATCAAAGAGTTCTTTATAGATCTTCGGATAAAACTGATTTAGAAGTGTTCTTAGATCCAAATTCATTCTCACTAGACGGAACAACATCCCTTGCTGGGTTAAGTTTCTCCAAAGATGGGACTATGTTAGCTTATAGTATTTCAGAAGGGGGAAGCGACTGGAGGAAAATTATTACAATTAATGCTGAAACTAAAGAACTTGTAGAAGATACCATTGTAGATGTTAAATTTTCTGGAGTTAGTTGGAGTTATAATGATGGTTTTTACTATTCTTCATATGATAAACCTGAAGGGAGTGAGCTTTCAGGAAAAACAGATCAACATAAATTATATTTTCATAAACTAGGAACCTCTCAAGAAAAAGATGAATTAATTTTTGGAGGAAATGCAGACCAAAAAAATAGATATGTAAGAGGGTACGTAAGTGATGATGATAGATTTTTAATTATTGATGCAGCGCAAAGAACTTCTGGAAACAAACTTTTTATTAAAGACCTAAAGGATTCATCTGAAATCAAGCCTATAGTTGATGATTATAGCTCTAACACTTCACTTATTGATAATGTAGGAAGCAAACTTTTTTTAGTTACAAATCATAATTCTCCAAATAATAAAATGGTAACAGTTGACTTTGGTGACCTAGATGAATCTAATTGGAAAGATTTTATTTCTGAAACTAGTTTTGTACTTAGTCTGTCAAAAGGCGGAGGTTATTTTTTTGCAAGATATATGATTGATGCTATTTCCAAAGTTTATCAATATGATTATAAGGGTAAATTATTAAGAGAGATTAATCTTCCAGGAATTGGAACAGCTTCTGGTTTTAGCGCTAATAATAATCAAAAGGATTTGTATTTTTCTTTTTCTAATTATTATACTCCGACAACAACTTATAAGTTGGATATAAAATCAGGGATTTATCAAGAATTTTGGAAACCATCTATTGATTTTAGTTCTAGTGACTATAAGTCTGAACAAATATTTTATTTCTCTAAAGATGGAACTAAAGTTCCAATGATAATTACTTATAAAAAAGGCATAGAATTAAATGGTAAAAATCCAACTATTTTATATGGCTATGGAGGTTTTAATATTAGTAGAACACCAGGGTTTAGTGTAGCAAATGCGGTATGGATGGAGCAAGGAGGGGTTTATGCTGTGCCAAATATTAGAGGAGGTGGAGAGTATGGGAAAAAATGGCACGATGCAGGTGTTCAAACAAATAAACAAAATGTCTTTGATGATTTTATCGCTGCTGCAGAATATTTAATTGAAAACGATTACACATCTAAAGATTTTCTTGCAATTAGAGGAGGTTCAAATGGAGGATTATTAGTTGGAGCTACTATGACGCAAAGACCTGATTTAATGAAAGTAGCATTACCTGCAGTTGGTGTTTTAGATATGTTAAGATACCATAAGTTTACAGCAGGTGCTGGTTGGGCATATGATTATGGAACTTCAGAACAGTCAGAAGAAATGTTTAGTTATTTAAAAGGATATTCACCGGTTCACAACGTTAATGAAAATACAATATACCCTGCAACTCTTATTACAACGGGAGACCATGATGATAGAGTAGTCCCAGCACATTCATTTAAATTTGCTGCAGAACTTCAAGAAAAAGATTCAGGATTTAACCCAATATTAATTAGAATTGAAACTAACGCTGGCCATGGATCAGGCACACCTGTAAGTAAAAAAATTGAGCAATACGCCGATATATTTGGATTTACTTTGTATAATATGGGTTATGAAGTTCTACCAGAAAAGACTAAAAATCCTATTAAGGGTTAGTTAATAAGAATGTCTTGATAATTATCAAAAAGAAGCTTTAAATCTTTATTGTCTCTAACAGAAATTTTGTTTTTTTTCATAAAAGTTTTAACAAGTTTTGAATTTCTCTTTCCAAACAACGCAATGATTGCTTTTTTTGACACTTTTATCTGACTTAGTTTGTTATTACTTTCGATAAACAAGGTATTTGATTTTTTATATTTAAGATTTGGTTTATCTTGAATACCTGGCTGATAATCTGGCTCTATTGCCTCCAAACTAAATGATTTTAAAACAGAAAAATCATCATTTTTTGTAATTAATAAATAAAATTTTGAATCAAAAACTACAAAGGAATGTTCTATAAATTTTATAGAATTAATTTTATTGGGAGCAAGGTTTAATAAGCCATCCTCGCTTTTAACTTCAAAGGTTTCATTTAAGAGATTATAGTTTGTTTTTAAGCTTATTGGGTTTCCACCATCAGTTAATATTAAAACAGCATCTTGAGGTTTTTTGAAAAAATAAGTACTTCCGTCTATTTCTAATGGAATATTAGATTTCCCAAGACTTATTTGTTTGAGAGTTGTTTGAAATTGGGAGTTTAAATTACTTGAATTAGTGTCGAATGTTTGTGAATTTCCAATAATAATAAAAAAAGTAAAAAAAATCTGGAGGTAAGTTTTTATCATAAATTTAAATATACAATAAACGTACCAAAAATTTTATCTTGTTTAAACTAAATGAGGTCCGTCTGTAAAAGATATTGATTGTTAGAATGAGTAAAATAACGCAACAATTAATAATTAAATTTATGGTATATTTCTTGAGTTTAATAAAAATACCATCATTTATGAATAAGTCAATAATTATTACAAGCCTTTTTGTTTTTCTACTTTTTAGTTGTAAATCCAAAGAAAATAGTAGTGAAGAAATAAATAAAATATTTGAAAAATATCACCAAGAAAATCTAAAGTTATATCCTTTAAGCGCTACCAGTCAAGGTGATGTTCGTTACAACGATTTTCTTCCCAATAATCTTAGTGATGATTTTAGAAATAAAGAAAAATTATATTACGTTGAATACATAAATTATTTAAATGAATTTGATGATAATGTTTTAAGTAAGGAAGATTTATTAAGTAAAAAGATTTTATTATGGGAATGTGATAGGAACTTAGAACGATTATCTTTTAATGAACATTTAACTCCAATAAATCAGATGTGGACTCTGCAACTTGATATGGGTCAGAATGCTGGAGGCCTAAGTGCTCAGCCATTTAAAACCATAAATGATTATAATAACTGGCTTAAAAGAATTGATGATTATATTATTTGGTTAAAAGATGCAAAAAGAAGAATGATTGAAGGAATTGAAAATAATCACGTTCTTCCAAAATCATTAATTAAAAAAGTAATTCCGCAGTTAGAAGCTGTTTTAAATACAGATTTAGATACTAATTTATTTTATAGTCCGGTAAGGCAGTTTCCTTCATTTTTTAGTGTTGATGAAAAGGCTGTTTTATCAGAAAAATATACAAATATGGTTTTAAACAAAATTATCCCTGCATATCAAGATTTATATGATTTTATGATAAATGACTATTTAGATAAAGGAAGAGACTCAAGCGGAATAGATGCTCTTGAAAATGGTATAAGTTATTATGATTATTCAATTAAACTGTATACAACAACAAGTATGTCTGCAGATGAGATACACAACCTTGGTTTAAGTGAAGTAGCTAGAATTTCATCTGAAATGGAATTGATAAAAAATAAAGTAAATTTTAATGGTGACTTAAAATCTTTTTTTAATTACGTTAGAGGCTTAGATGAATTGATTCCATTTGAAAACCCAGATCAGGTGATTAATAATTTTAATGAAATTCATAAAAAAATGATGCCTAATATTAATTTATTGTTTGGACTTCAGCCTAATACACCATTTGAAGTTAGAAGAACAGAGTCGTTTAGGGAAGCCTCAGCTAGTGCTGAATATAATCCAGGTTCATTAGATGGTACAAGACCAGGTATTTTTTATGTTCCTATTCCTAATATTGATGAATATAATTTTTTCTCAGATGAAGATCTTTTTTTGCATGAAGCCATTCCGGGTCATCACTTTCAAATTTCTTTACAACAAGAAAATAAATCATTACCGTCTTTTAGAAAAAGTCTTTGGTATAGTGCTTATGGTGAAGGGTGGGCTTTATATTCAGAGTCATTAGGTAAAGAATTGGGTTTGTATGAAGATCCCTTCCAATATTTTGGAATGTTAAGTGCTGAGATGCATAGAGCTATAAGGCTTGTTGTTGATACAGGGATTCACACTAAGGGTTGGTCAAGAGAAAAGGCAATTCAATATTCTTTAGATAATGAAGCAGAATCAGAAGCAGGTATAACCTCAGAAATTGAGCGTTATATGGCTAATCCAGGTCAGGCTTTATCATATAAAATCGGACAATTAAAAATTCGTCAGTTACGATCAAAAGCTGAAAAAATATTGCAAAATAAATTTGATATAAAGATTTTTCATAAAAAAGTCCTTGAATCAGGTTGTGTTCCTTTACAATTACTTGAGGAGAAAATAGATAGTTGGATTAAAGATACTCTCTAACCTACCAATCTTTTATCAGGCTAAAGTGCGATCTAAATTCTCTACCATCTTGTAGCATTACTTTGAACCAGTAGTCGGATACTGGCATTGATTTGCCGTTAAATTTTCCATCCCATCCTTTGCTAAGTGGATCTAATTCTTTTAGGAGTTTTCCATATCTGTCAAAGATATAGACTTTAGTATTGGGCTGGAAGTCAGTTCTTATACCAAGCACTTTCCATGTATCATGTATTCCATCTCCGTTAGGTGTAAAGAATTTTTTATAGCCAATAATAGACACATCTATTTTGGCAATACCACAATCATTTTTATCTCTAATGTAAATAGTGTGTACACCAGGTCTTATTTGTTCAAATAAGGTCTCGTCTTGGTAAGGTCCAGTTATATCATCAATGGCAAACTCATAGTCTCCAATACCAAGATTTGTTGTTAGTACTGTGATGGTATTGTTAGGTCCGGGCTTTAGATCGGTTACTACGATGTCTTCTTTTTTTATAGTTGCTATTTTAGATTCAGCTAGAGTAATGGTTAAACTTCTAGAACAGTTAGTGCCGTCTGTGGTGGTTGCAGTGACTACATATTCACCTCCAAGACCTATTAAAATACTGGCATTTGTGTTGGCCAGATTACCTGGGTAAGAAGTTCCGTTACGTGTCCATTCATAAGTGTATGTTTTACTATCAGAAGACTTAACACCTATTGGAATAGGATCTAGATTTAAACAAACAATAGTGGTGTTGTCAATTCTTTCAAACAAAGGCAAAGGATTAACTACAAAATCGATAGACTTAGTAATGATACAATCCAAGTTAAGTGGATTAGTTACACTGGCTGTGACTGTTTGAGTTTTAGTATTAAACGGATTAGGAAGTGTAGCGGTTATTTGATTAATTCCTTTATCATCTACATAACTAAAGCTTACAGTATAGTCGGTTAAGCTCTGAGCGATTCCTGTTTTAGGATCAGTTAGAAGTGTACTTAAGATAGTAGAAGTATCAAATTCAGAGTATAGGTCTGTATCGTCCACTCCGTCATCACAGCGCGCAGCAATAGTAACGGGATAAGCTTCTGGCGAGTCATTTACTACAAACTCTAGAGTAGTGGTGTCATAACAAATACCATCAGGATTAGTGACACTACTAAGAGCTGTATCTAATTCAATTTTAATATCAATTGTCTGGGAAGTTGACAAGAATGGATTAGGAAGTTCATTACCAATTAAGGTTCCATCAGCCAAGTAATAGTAAGTCGTTGTGTTGGTTTGAGCACCTACAAGAGTACTTTGAATTGAAGAAGTATCAAATGGAAACTTACCATCTTGAGAATCTAAATCTAAGGCACTGTCTCCATCACACTGCTGAGTAATAGTTACAGCGTTAGCTATTGGTTTAGGTTCTACATAAAGAGTAGCTACTTGCTCGAAACCTAAACACTCAAAAGTACTGACATCAATATTGACTATTCTTGCCCATATTGGTTGAGTAGAAGCCGTTGTGTTAGTGAAATCTAGATCAGTATTTATAGGGTTTTCACCAGTTAAACCCTCATTAGAATTAAGATGCAGTGTTACCTGTATGTTTTGGGCACTAAACTCGGGTCTAGAAGCAATTAATTTTTGTTTTACTTCCTTTAAGACAGCAGTACTAAAAGTAGCGAGACCGTCTTGAATTAACGCAGGAGAATCATCACAAACAGCATAGAAAGTATCGTTATCCACCATAAAAGTTGGAGATATTTGGCTAGTAGCAACGGTAATGTCTATTTGTGAGGTTCTAAAACAGTTATTTGAAGTTATTATTTTAACATAAACCGTATCATTTAAAGCAACGTTTGTATAATTAGAAGGATCAGCAATCAAAGAAGCAGCATTAAAGTCTGAATCCGTATAATATTCGAACGTTTCATTTCGATAATTAGAAGAGATTAATAATTGTGATTCGGTTAAATTATGAATAGAAATACCGTCACTAATATCATCATCATCACACTGTTCAATCTTAATTACAGGATTAACAATCACAGGAAGAGGCGCCACAGTCACTTTAAATGAAGTAGTTGCTCTATAACATCCAGTAGTATTGTTTAAAACTCTTACAAAGATCTTATCACCACCAGCAACTGAGTTGGTGTAAGGGGAAGCAAGTCCAGTACTTGTTGTATCATCAGCATCCACTTGACTTAGGTGATAGGTAACAGTAAAATCATCAGCACTTTGGCTACCAAGAATAGTGGCTGTTTGGAAATTCAGATCAAAACTAGAAATGATTCCATCTTTATCGTCTCCAGCTGAATCGTCGTCACACTTAATAATGGCACTAACTTCGTTTGCAATAGGTAGTTTTTCAAAGACTGTTAATACAACCTCATCACTTAATGAAGGACATAAATATTGATCAGAACTAACTAGCACTCTATATTTATTTCCGTTCATATCAATATTAATATTATTAATATTTAAATTGGCTGTTTTGACCCCAGTATAACTTTCATTTTCATTTAAGTTATCCCAAGGCTCATAATTTTTAGATTCAGAATTATAAATCTGCCAATTAAAAGCTGGATTATCTAAGGTTTCTATTCCTACACTAAAACTAGCGCTAATTCCAACTTGACAGGCAGTTTCAGAAACAGGTAAAGAATTAATTAATACTGGAGAACTTACTTTTTGAAAAAAATAAACACCATTTTCATCTTTTAATGGGATGATTTCATAATCATGACCTGTTATTCCACCTTTATCACTAACGCCACTATTATCAAAAGTGGGAGTTCCAGTTCCGACTATTCCATCCCCATCTTCATCAATAAATCCAGCTTCAATGACATCGTTACACCCATCACCATCACTATCCAGATCTAAATAATCATTTACCTTATCATTATCAGTGTCAATAGAGTAGTTCTGAATAGAAATTACTCCACTAAACACCCCATTAGTTGTTGTGTTAGTTCTTTTTTGAGTTATCGAAATTCCTGTTATCTCATTTGCAAGAAATTCATAATTAATAGAACTACTTGCGTTAGTGTTTTGTTTAAAAATAATTTCATTAGCAGTATGATTAAGCACCCCTGGTTCAAAATTCTCATCAAAATTAGTGTCTACCAAAAGGTTATCATTTGGATCTAAAAGCGTAATATTTTGAGAAATTGGATAAACCTTAATTGTAAAAACATCTTCATTATTACCTTCATTTTCTGCTGGGTTGTCAGAAAATAGAATATTTAAGTTTTCTTTAAAAGAAAGAGTATATTTTAATTGAACATCAGTCCCAGCTAAGACAGTTGATTTAAACACTCCATTTTCACCACCTTCAAAAGTGTTAATGTTAGCTGGAATACTAGATATAATTCCTCCGTTTTCTAAAATTGAGTTGTTGACAGATTCATCTCTTTCAAATTTAATAGTTGGGTTTTCTTCATTTGTTAAATCAATTGAAGCATTCCCAAAGGATTCAATATTATTACTAATTCCATCATTATCATTGTCTATATCAATATTATCGATAATTCCATCTTGATCAGTATCTGATGGACAAATACTAATTACAATTTTATTTGACAGAAAATTAAGATTGGAACATTCTAGCACCCCTTCTAACTTATAAGCTCCAGCTATTGTAGGTTTGAAAATTAAATCAGTATTTCCTGTATTTACAAAATTTCCAAATTCATCTTCAATTAGCCATCTAATACTATCAAAATTCTCAATTTTAGATGCCGTTAATATAATATTAGATTCTCCGTCTTGTTTTATACATGAACCTAGGACTTCAAGTTCTACATCATAAATCACTTCTGGTGGACTTGCAAATCCAGAGTAAAACCCTCCAGTTGTTGCTGCTCCACTGTAATTAAAATAAGCAACGTATAATTCATCACTTCCTGTTACGGCAATATTTCCAGTTAATTCTTTAACCATATAAGTAACGTAGTTTTCATTCCCCGAAACTTCTAAAGGACCAGTAACTTCACTGAAATTTTCAATAGAATTTCCGTTAATTAAAATGGCTGCATTTTTTCTTGTTATAAAAGAGACGGCTCCTTCAAAGGTTTTATTTCCAATTTTGTCTATAAATGCAATATTATCCACATCACCTTTTGACGAACAGTTTAACGGAGGAACAAAAAACATTCCTTGGTTAGCAGCTGCAGCACTTGGTAAATCCTCATATACACTTCCAGTACCTTGAAAAGCAAATAGCTTATGATCAAGATTAGCTGAACTGACATACATATTTCCACCTGCACTTTGAGAACTGAATTGGTTTCCCTCAATTATAAAATAATCTCCTGCTTTGGCAAGAGTTCCGTAAGTTCCGCCGTTAACTAATATTTCAGTATTATTTTGATCAGCGATAATTAGTATATTTTCCCAACCATCATTACCGTTTCCTCTTATAAAAACATATTCAGACCCAACTAAATCAGAACCTACAATTTGATCCATTCCATAATCTTGACCTCCTGTCTCTATTGCAAAACTTCCACTAGCTGAACCTGTATTAACCGCTATAGGTTTGGTAGAACTCACTAGTGTTCCAATAAGTTCATTTCCTGAAAAGGCCTCACCAATCCCAGTACCTCTACTAGCTAAAACATAACTTTCTCCTTTGTTTAAGTCAATAATTAAAGGAAGATCAATTATTTTAGGACCGCTAATTGTTTCAACTGTTTTGGTAAAAGTAAAACTTACTTTTGTTAAATCTTCAGAAGCCATAACAGATATAAAACCAATATGTCCTGTATTTTGATTTTGAAACATCCCTGCTCTAAACCTTGTACCCAGCCCTGATATACCTTTACTAACAATAGCTCCTGCCTGATATTGCTCTCCGTCAGAATTTACTCTAGAATTTACTCTTACCGAAATATATACTTCTGATTCCGCTTCAACTATAAATCCTTTATTTAAAATTTGTTCTGTTTCAGATTGCTCTATAAATAGAGTACTCCACCATCCGTTATTATCTCCAGGGTTTTGAGCCAGTTCAATAGCAATAGGATTATTTTTATCTACTTCTCCACTGGCGAATACAGTTCCAGAATCGTTTGTAGCCCCTAGAACACCACCAATTTTAACTTCATACTTAATAGGTGTAATGCTAGGTGTTGAAATATACATCCATTGATCTCCAGGGTCATCATTAGCTGTTAGTGGAGGAATGTAGTGAACTTTACTTAACTGAGCATTCAGCCCAAAAGCAAATAAAAAACACGAAATAATTAAAATGAAGTTTTTCAATATACTTTCTAATTAATATTTTTGAATAATGCAAATATAAATTATAGATAAATACATATACCATTTTATTATTATTGTTTGTTTTAAATTTTTAATACCAGCTATTTACTATGTTATTGAAAATGCTTTTTATAAATTTATAGAGTAAAAAAGATTAACTAGTCACTTTAATAAAATGAAAAATAAAAATTATAGAAGAGATGCGTTAGTTTATCATGCTAAACCCAGCCCTGGTAAAATAGAAGTATTACCAACTAAAAGTTACAATACACAAAGAGACTTGTCTTTAGCTTATTCACCTGGCGTAGCGTATCCTTGTTTAGAAATAGAGAAAGACAAAAAAAATGTATATAAATATACATCTAAAGGAAATTTGGTAGCAGTAATTACAAATGGAACTGCTGTACTTGGTTTAGGAGATATAGGGCCAGAAGCTTCTAAACCTGTTATGGAAGGAAAAGCATTACTTTTCAAAATTTTTGCAGGTATAGATGTTTTTGATATCGAAATTGACACGAAGGATACAGAAAAATTTATAGAAACAGTTAAGAACATTTCACCAACTTTTGGAGGAATAAACTTGGAAGATATTAAAGCTCCAGAAGCCTTTGAAATTGAAAGAAGACTTTCTGAAGAACTAGATATTCCTGTCATGCATGACGATCAGCATGGTACAGCTATAATTTCATCAGCCGCTTTATTAAATGCATTAGAACTTATTGAAAAAAAAATAGAAAATGTTCAATTAGTAGTTTGTGGAGCTGGAGCAGCAGCAATTTCATGTACAAGAATGTACAAGGCTTTTGGTTTAAAGCCAGAAAATATAATAATGACTGATAGTAAAGGAGTTATTAGATCAAACAGAAAAGATTTAACAACTGAAAAAAAGGAATTTGCTACTAATAAAAAAATAAACACTTTAGAAGATGCTTTAAAAAATGCAGATGTTTTTATAGGCTTGTCTAAGTCAAATATGGTGACTCCAAAAATGTTACTAAGTATGGCAAAAAATCCTATTGTTTTTGCAATGGCTAATCCAGATCCTGAAATTGAGTATTCTTTAGCTATGAAAACTCGAGATGATATTATAATGGCAACTGGTCGTTCTGACCATCCAAACCAAGTTAATAATGTTCTTGGATTTCCTTTTATTTTTAGAGGTGCTTTAGATGTAAAGGCTACTAAAATTAATGATCAAATGAAAATGGCCGCAGTAAAAGCTTTGGCTTCATTGGCAAAAGAGACAGTCCCTGAATTTGTTAACATAGCTTATGATAAGACCAAACTAACTTTTGGAAAAAATTATATTATTCCTAAACCATTTGACCCTAGACTTATAACTAAAATTCCACCTGAAGTAGCAAAAGCTGCTATGGAATCTGGCGTAGCAACTGAGCCTATAGAATGTTGGAAAGAGTATGAGGAAGAATTACATAACAGATTAGGCGGAGATAATAAAATAGTTAGAGTTTTAACTAATAGAGCTAAAAACTCACCTAAAAGAATTATTTACGCTGAAGCAGATCATCTAGATGTCCTCAAGGCTGCTCAAATTGTGCATGAAGAAGGTATAGGATTTCCTATCCTTTTAGGAAATAAAGAAGTAATAGAAGAGTTGAAAAGTGAAATAGAGTTTGACGCAGACCTTCCAATAATAGATCCAAAATCTAAAGAAGAACTTCCTAATAGAGAAAAATATGGTAAAAAATATTGGGAAATGAGAAAAAGAAAAGGAGTCACTTATTTTAGTGCGGTTAATAAAATGAAAGAAAGAAATTTGTTTGCCGCTATGATGTTAAGTAATGGAGACGCGGATACTTTAATTTCAGGATATTCTAGAAGTTATCCAGTAACGGTAAAGCCAATGCTTGAAGTAATTGGAAGAGCTCCAGGAGTAAATAAAGTAGCTACTACTAATTTAATGATAACTAGTAAAGGCCCAATTTTTTTATCTGACACTTCAATTAATATTGATCCATCAGCAAAAGATTTAGCAATAATAGCGAAAATGACTTCTGAGACAGTTAAAATGTTTGGTTTGGAGCCAAATATCGCGATGGTTTCATATTCAAATTTTGGTTCTTCAACTCATCCAATGGTTTTAAAAGTGAATGAAGCTGTAAAATTTTTACATAGAAATTTCCCTGAAATTAATGTAGACGGACCCGTCCAATCAGACTTTGCATTAAACAAAGAAATGTTTAAAAACAAGTTCTCTTTTTCTAAATTATCTGGTAAAAAGGTGAATACATTGATTTTTCCAAACTTAGATGCAGCCAATACTAACTACAAAGTTATAAAGGAATTAGATAACGCATTGTCGATAGGCCCAATAATGATGGGGATGTCTAAAGCTGTACATGTAATTCAATTGGGAGCAAGCGTAGATGAAATGGTAAACATGTCAGCAGTAGCAGTAGTAGATGCTCAAAAAAAATCTAAAATTAAAAAATGATAACACAATTAAAAGGGAGGATGATTGAAAAATCACCCACAGAACTGGTTATAGATTGTAATGGAGTAGGTTATATGGTTCATATTTCATTAAATACTTTTTCTAAGCTAACAGATTCTGAAAGCATTACTTTATTTACTCATATGCAAGTTAAGGAGGACTCAAATACGTTATTTGGGTTTTATGAAAAAACAGAAAGAAATTTATTTAGACAATTAATTTCAGTTTCTGGTATTGGAGCTAGTATTGCACGAACAATGCTATCATCGCTTAGTCCTGATGAAATACAAAGTGCTATAATTTCTGGAAATGTTTCATTGATACAATCTGTAAAAGGGATTGGTTTGAAAACAGCACAACGTGTAATAATTGAGTTGAAAGATAAAGTGAGTTCAATTTCGGAAAATGATAATTTTATTGGAACTATGAGCAATACAAACAAAGATGAGGCGTTATCTGCATTAGAGGTGTTAGGTTATAGCAGAAAAAATACTAATAAAGTTATCGAAACACTTCTTAATAATTCACCAGAAATGTCTGTTGAAGAACTGATTAAGAGTGCCTTAAATAAATTATAGAGTATTGAATCGTATTTCTTTAAAAAAAAAAATATTTCTTACATCTTCTTTCATAATTATATTTTTTTCAAATAATATAATAGGTCAGAAAGCAATTACTTTAGATACGATAGAAAATACAGTTTATTTAGGAAAATTTAAGTTAAATCCTCCTTCTTTTTTTGTTTCTAAATATACATATGACCCCTTAATTGATAGATATATTTATACTACCAAAGCTGGTGAAATTGATGTTGGAGTTCCTTTAATTTTAACTCCAAGTCAATATAGGAAATTGATTAAGGAAGAAAATATTAAAAATTATTTTGTAGAGAAGTTAAGCCTGCTTGATGAGGAAGGCTCAGAGGAATCTAAGTTAAAAAACTTGCTTCCAGATTTGTATGTAAATTCTAATTTTTTTCAAACTATTTTTGGCGGAGATGAAATTGAATTAGATCCTAAAGGATCGATTTCTATGGATATTGGAGCGAGATATCAAAAGAGTGAAAACCCTTCTTTATCTACTAGAAATCAAAGTAATTTAAGTCTTGATTTTAATCAAGCAATTAGCTTAAGCATGAATGGAAAAATTGGTGAAAGGTTAACTATTAGTTCAAATTACGATACTCAATCTACTTTTGATTTTCAAAACTTATTAAAGCTGGATTTCACTCCCTCAGAAGATGATATTATTCAAAAAATTGAATTAGGGAACATTAGTATGCCATTAAGTGGATCTTTAATCTCTGGAGCACAAAGTTTATTTGGGTTTAAAACAGAATTACAATTTGGAAACACTAAAGTTACTACTGTTTTATCTGAACAGAGGTCACAGTCTCAAACAGTAGCTACAAAAGGTGATGGAAGTTTTGAGGAATTCTCAATATTTCCATTAGATTATGATGAAAATCGACATTTTTTTCTAGGTCAATATTTTAGAGATAATTATGGTAAAACTTTAAAAACGTCCCCCTATCTAAACACTCAAATTAATATTACAAGAACAGAGGTTTGGGTTACTAACAGGGTTAATCAAACTCAAAACGTTAGAAATATTTTAGGATTACAAGATCTTGGAGAATCAAACCCTGAAAAAACTATATTAGATGAATTTTATTCGAATTTCATAACTAAACCAGGCTTAAATGTTTATCCAGATAATTCCGTTAATAAACTAGATCCTGAGACTATTGGTAGTGGACTTTTAAATTCAGCCATTAGAGATATTTCTACTGTTAAAGATGGTTTTGGCCCTATTTCTAATTTAGTTTCAGAAGGAAATGATTATTCTGTTTTAGAAAGTGCTAGAAAATTAGAAAAAAATGAATATAAAATACATAATAAACTAGGCTATATTTCACTAAACCAACCTCTTAACAATGATGAAATATTAGCTGTAGCTTATCAATACACTGTGGGTGGAGAGGTTTATCAGGTTGGAGAATTTGCTAATGATGGAGTTGACGCTACTAGCCTTTCAAATCAAAATAATGACCCTAAAATATCAAATAACAGTCTATTAGTTAAGTTATTGAAAAGTAGTTTAACTAATATTAAACAGCCTGTATGGGATTTGATGATGAAAAACATCTATTCTATTGGTTCTTATCAAATTAATAAAAATGATTTCAAATTAAACATTTTCTACACAAATCCCTCTCCTTTGAATTATATAGAACCTGTAGATCCATTATTATGGCCACGTTCAATGGAAGGTAAAACTTTACTTTCTCTATTTAATTTTGATAAATTAAATATGAATAATGACATCCAAAATGGAGGTGATGGATTTTTTGATTTTGTTCCAAATATTACAATTGATTCAAGTAATGGATTAATTATTTTTACGTCGGTAGAGCCTTTTGGTGAATATTTATTTGAAAAATTAAAAGACCTTAATTCCTCTAGCGAGAATTATGATAATATAGCTACTTATAATTTAAATCAGAAAAAATATGTTTATAAAGAGGTTTATGATTTATCTAAAACAGGAGCTGAAGAAAATATAGAAAAAAATAAATTTCAAATTAAAGGATCTTATAAAACTTCTGGAGAAGCTGGCGGAATTTCTATTGGACAATTTAATGTTCCAAGAGGTTCTGTAAAAGTTACTGCAGGGGGAAGACTATTGCAAGAAGGAACAGATTACACTGTTAATTACCAGGCTGGAAAAGTTCAAATACTTGATGAAACTTTAAAAAACTCAAATACTCCTATAGAGATTTCAACAGAGAGTAATTCTTTTTATTCTCAACAAAAGAAAAGGTTTTCAGGAATTAATGTTGAGCACAAATTTAATGACAACTTTATTATTGGAGGTTCGTTAATGAATTTAAGTGAAAGATCCATTACCCAAAAGGCTAACTATGGTGTTGAACCCGTTAACAATACAATGATAGGGTTTAATGGGATATACTCTGCGGAAGTCCCCTTTTTAACCAGACTTGCTAATAGACTTCCTAATATTAAAACCGAAACACAATCTTATATTTCATTAAAAGCTGAAGTTGCTTACCTTCACTCAGGTACTCCTAAAAATTCAGGTTATGAAGAAAGTGCAACTGTTTATGTTGACGATTTTGAAGGATCAGAAACAAATATAAATATAAAAGATCCTTTTTCTTGGAATTTGTCAAGTGTACCAGCAAATGTTAACGGTTCTGATTTTGGAGTTAATGATTTAAAACTTGGTCATTACAGAGCTAAACTAGCCTGGTATAATATAGATCCGATTTTTTATACAAGACAAAGACCAGTTGGAGTAGATGATGAAGAATTGTCAAAAAACGAGACTAGGAGAATTTTTATTGAAGAAATATTTCCTCAACAAGATTTAATTGAAGGACAATCTAGAATTCAAAACACATTTGACCTTAGTTATTATCCAGAAGAAAAAGGACCTTACAATAATAGTTTAAATAGTGCTTTTACATTATCTCCAAAGAAAAATTGGGCGGGAATAACAAGAGAAATCAATTCTACAAACTTTGAACAAGCTAATGTAGAATTCGTACAGTTTTGGCTCTTAGATACATTTGAAGAAAACAGTTCTGATCAGAACAATTTAGGAGAATTAGTATTTAATTTAGGAAGTATTTCAGAAGATATTTTAAAAGATGGTAAAAAGTTATATGAAAACGGTCTTCCAACTTTAAACTCACAACAATTAACAAACAATTCTAGCTGGGGAGTTTCACCTGCAACTCAATCTTTAGTTTATGCTTTTGATTCAAACGCTAATAATAGAAAAGTTCAAGATTTAGGATATGACGGGATGAATGATCAAGATGAAATAGAGAAATATTTCAATGGTAATAAAAGTGATCCTGCAGGAGATAATTATCAATATTATTTGAATGCTAAAGGAGGAATATTAGATAGATATAAAAATTATAACGGAACTCAAGGAAACTCTCCGATTACTTTAAATAGTAATGAAAGAGGGTCAACTACTGTTCCTGACAAAGAGGATGTTAATCAAGATAATACCATGAATACTATTGATAGTTATTTTGAATATACCGTGCCAATAAGAAAAAATATGGATGTTGGAAATCACCCATTTATTAGTGATGTAAGAGAAAATGTAAAAGTTGAGCTCCCAAATGGACAATCTAAAACTACTCGATGGATTCTGTTTAAAATACCAGTTTTTAAGCAATTTTATAAAAGCAGTAAGTACAGTCCTTTTTTTAAATCAATTAACGGAATTGATAATTTAAGATCCATTCGTTTTATGAGAATTTTTCTTAAAGATTTTACTAAGCCCGTAACGTTAAGATTTGGAACATTAGATTTAGTTAGAACTGACTGGAAAAGGTATTCAAAGAATTTAAATAAAGAAAATATAACGTACCCTAATACATCATTCGAAATAGGGTCTGTAAATATTCTAGAGAATGAAAATAGAGTGCCTATAAACTATGTTCTTCCACCAGGAGTGCAAAGAGAAGAGATAAACTCTAATAGCACTATTATCAGGCAGAATGAACAATCAATGAGTATAAAATTTAGTGATCTTCAGCCAAAAGATTCAAGAGCAGTATATAAGAATTTAAATTTTGACATGAGACAATATAAGTCTTTAAAAATGTATATACATGCTGAGTCACTTGAAGAAAGTACTAAGTTACCAGGTGAAGGAGCTACAGAAGAATTTGATAAAAGACTAGTTGGTTTTCTAAGAATAGGATCTGATTTTACAGATAATTATTATCAAATTGAAGTTCCTTTAAAGCCTACAGAGTTTAATCAAAATACTTCAAATAGATATAGCGCTGATCAAGTTTGGGAGCCTGATTCAAATTCAATTGATTTTTCTTTAGACATACTAACTCGATTAAAATCAATAGCAATCTCTAATAATTCAAACTTATCAGAAGTTTTATATTTTAACGAAGATCTTGAAGCTATAGAGGAATTTACGTCAATTTCAAGTTTGCCAGGAGACAAAAAATATAAATTTGCAATAAAGGGAAATCCAACAATTGGAGCAATTAAAAATTTAATGATTGGAATCAAAAATCCATCTATTGAAAATGGAGATTTACTTTCTGGTGAGGTTTGGTTTAATGAATTACGACTTTCTGATATTGACGGAAAAGGAGGGTGGTCCGCCCTAGGGTCATTAGATGGTAATATTGCTGATTTTGCTAATGTTTCACTTTCTGGAAAAATGTCTACTATTGGATTTGGTTCAATTGATAAAACTCCAAATCAAAGGAGTAGAGAAGAACAAAAACAATATGGTTTTATAGGAAGTGTTAATTTAGGAAAGCTTTTGCCAGAAAAATGGCAAGTTCAAGTTCCTTTGTCATATAGTATTTCAGAGGAGTTTACGACACCTGAATACGACCCTTTTTACCAAGACATTAAATTAAATGATCGACTCAACTCTGCCACTAGAAAAAGTCAAAAAGATTCAATAAGGAATCAGGCTATATCTTACAGAAAAATCAACAGTATTAACTTGATTGGTTTGAAAAAAAACAGATCTGATGATCAAAAAGAAAAGATTTATGATATTGAAAATTTCGATTTTTCGTACAGTTATAATCAAGAGATGCAACATGATTATGAAATAGAAAACTTAACCAGAAAAACAGCTAGAACTAGTGCCCAGTATAGTTATACGTTTAATCCGTTTGTTATAGCTCCGTTTGAATCAATAAAATTTATTTCTGACAATAAGTATTTAGAATGGTTGAAGGAGTTTAATATTAACCCTTTATTGTCAAGCATATCATTTAATGCAAATATTAATAGAACCTTTAATAGTCAAAGGTTTAGAGATGTTTTTATTGAAGGTGCAGATGCTTCAAAACAAATTGCTCTTCCTGACATTCAACAAAGAAATTTTCTTTTTGATTGGAGTCTTAGTTTAAGTCAAAATTTAACTAATTCTTTAAGATTAGATTTTTCAGCTTCAAATAATAGTGTTATTAAAAATTACTTTCAAAATGATTCAGAGGGAAATGTTGTGGTCAATAAAGATTTAGACATTTGGGATGGATTTTGGAACACAGGTGAGGCTAATTCACATAATCAATCATTTCAATTAAGTTATCAATTACCTTTTAAATTTTTCCCTTTGATAAATTTCATTTCCAGTAGTTATAGTTACTCAGGGGATTTTAATTGGGAAAGAGGATCTGATGCTATGGCTTTAGTTGAAGACGAATTAGGAAATATTCTTGGCAATGTTAATACGATTCAAAATGCTAATACGCACACTATAAACACCTCTTTTAATATGTCTAAGTTTTATAAAAATTTAGGTTTACAAAAGAAAAAGAAACCTAAAACATTTCAAGATAAAGTTCTAAATTCATTTATTGGACTTGCAACTGGTTTAACTAGGCTCAAAGTGAATTATGCAGAAAATAATGGAAAAGTTTTACCTGGCTATACTCAGTCTCTTGGGTTTTTAGGAACTTCAAGACCATCCTTAGCCTTTGTTTTTGGAAGCCAATCGGATATAAGATTTGAGGCTGCAAAAAACGGATGGTTAACTAATTTCCCAAGTTTCAACGAACAGTTTACTCAGGTGCACAATACTAAGTTTGACTTAGTTGCCGAATTAAGTTGGATTAAGGATTTGAAAATTGACATAAATGCTAACAGAGTTTATTCAGAAAATTTTTCAGAAAACTTTATAGTAACAGACAGTCAGTATAATTCATTATCTCCAAATTCATTTGGGAATTTTGCTATATCAACTATTTTAATAAAAACATCTTTTAAAAATAGTAATGAAAATGAATCATTAACTTTTGATGAATTTCAAAAAAATAGATTAATAATTGCCAGTAGGTTAGCTGCCATTAATGGGGATTCAAGTGGAGAAATAGATGAATTTGGTTTCCCACTGGGTTATGGAAAAAATAATCAAGCTGTTTTGATTCCAGCTTTTATTTCTGCCTATTCAGGGAAAGATCCTAATAGTATTTCATTAAGCGCAATCAGAAGCACTCCACTGCCAAATTGGTCTTTACAGTATAGCGGATTGATTAATATAGATTTCTTTAAAGACAGATTTAAAAGGTTCAGTATAGGACATTCTTATCGTTCTAGCTATACTTTAAACAGCTTTAAGTCTAATCTTGAATATGACCCAGATACACCATCTTTAAAAGATGCTTCTGGAAATTTTTTAAACGAAATATTATTCACTAATATTAATTTAGTAGAACAGTTTAACCCTTTATTGAAAATTGATATGGAATTGAAAAATTCAATAAGAGTAGTAGTGGCTTTAAAAAAAGATAGAGCACTATCATTAAGCTTAGACAATAACATGCTAACTGAAACTTCAGGAACAGATTATTCATTAGGGTTTGGTTATAGAATTAAAGATTTAAAGTTTAGAAATAACTTAGGAGGCAGGCAAACAGTTTCTAAAGGAGATTTAAATATTAAGGCTGATGTAAATTTTAGAGACAATATTACGATCATTAGAAATTTAAATATTTTAGATAATAAAGTAACTGCTGGACAAACCCTTTGGTCTTTGAAGTTATCTGCTGATTATGCCTTAAGTAAGAGTTTTAATGCTGTTTTCTTTTATGATCATTTATTTTCAAAATTTGCTATATCAACTGCATTTCCAATGACAACTATAAGGTCTGGAATTACTTTAAGATATAATTTTGGAGATTAATATTTATGAAAAAATATTTTTTAGAATTATATTTACAAAAAATTAAAATTATAAAATGGAAATAAAGTCTGATTTAAAATATACTAAAGATCACGAGTGGGTTAAAATCGAAGGAAATAATGCAATAATTGGAATTACTGATTATGCCCAAGGCGAATTAGGAGATATTGTTTATGTTGAAATAGGGTCTTTAGGAGATGAGTTAAGTAAAGAAGAGATTTTTGGATCTGTGGAAGCTGTAAAAACAGTTTCTGACCTTTTTTTACCTCTTTCAGGAAAAATAACAGAAATGAATGAGGGTTTAGAAGATAATCCGGAACTAATTAATGATGATCCTTATGAAAAAGGCTGGATTATTAAAATGGAAATCAAAGATATTTCTGAAATAGATGAATTATTAACTGCTGAATCTTACAAAGATTTAATAGGTGGATAAACCTTTATTTTTAAGGGTGACATTGATTTACACTTTATTAATAGTAATAATCTCATTAGTTCCAATACCCAACCTTTCACTTCCAGCATTTAAACTTTTCGAGTTGGATAAGCTTATACATTTGTCTATTTATTTTATTATGTCAATCATGTGGATGAGACTACAATCTTTTAGTGATAAATTTTTTCCTTGGAAAAATTTATTCATAGTTTTTTTTATAGCAAGTTCTACTGAGTTTCTACAAGGAGTTTTACCTGTTGGAAGGTATAGTGATTGGGCAGATTTTATTGCAAATTCAGTTGGAGTCTTATTAGGAATAATTACATATAGTTTATTTTTTTCTAAAATTAAACACTCTTAGCTTTCATTTTAAAAAAAAAAAATTATTTTAGCTTGTAGAATAATTTAAAGTTATGCAACCAAAAAAAAATCCACAATCTGATTTAAGAAATTATAGTAGTCTACTATTTGCTTTTGGATTATGCATTGTTTTACTTGTTTCATGGAGAGCAATTGAAGCTAAAACATACGAAGCTCAATATGATTACGAATCATTAAATGTCGATGATGACGATGATGAAGAAATTCCGATTACCGAACAAATAAAAACACCACCACCACCACCACCACCACCAGCTCCAGAAATCATTGAAGTTGTTGAGGATGAAGAAGAGATTGAAGAAACGATAATTGAATCGACTGAAACTGATCAAGAAGAAATAGTTGAAGAAGTTGAAGTAATGGAGGAAGAGTTAGATCTAGATATCCCATTTGCTATTATTGAAGATGTTCCTTTATTTCCTGGTTGTGAAAGAGTAGCTAAATCTCAAAGAAGAAAATGTTTCCAAGAGAAAATTATGAAACATATTAATAAAAACTTTAGATACCCAGAAATAGCTCAAGAAATGGGAATTCAAGGAAGAGTTTTTGTTCAATTTATGATTGGAAAAGATGGAAATATTAGTGGAATTAGAACTAGGGGACCAGATAAAAATCTTGAAAAAGAAGCTAATAGAATTATCTCTAAATTACCTAAAATGACTCCGGGTAAACAAAGGGGAAGACCCGTTAGAGTTCCTTTTAGTATTCCTATTACTTTCAGATTACAGTAATACTTTAAATATCGAGAAAACATTGCTTTCTCTATTATTCTGCACTAAATTTGCGCTCTATTTCAATTTATGGCTAGTAGCTCAATTAAATCACATGTAAAACTTAATCCTGTTATGGAAAGTTTTATTAATTTTTTTGAATTAACAAAAGCTAGATTAGCAATAAGTGTTGTTTTTTCCTCATTAGCAGGTTATTTAATAGCTTCTGATTCATTTGATTTATCTACAGTACTGTTGTTAGCTTTAGGTGGATATTGTATGGTTGGAGCATCAAACTCATTCAATCAAATTATAGAAAAAGATCTAGATAAATTTATGGATAGGACTAAAAATAGACCTATTCCATCTGAAAAAATGAGCATTAATACCGCTTTTATTATTTCAATTTTATTGACACTCGTAGGAGTTGTCGTTTTATATAAAATAAACCCTAAGACAGCTCTTTTTGGTTCTATTTCAATATTTATATATACCTGTTTGTACACACCCTTAAAGACTATCACTCCACTTTCTGTTTTTGTTGGAGCTATTCCAGGAGCTATTCCCTTTATGTTAGGCTGGGTGGCGGCAACAAATAATTTTGGAATTGAGTCTGGCACATTATTTATGATCCAGTTTTTCTGGCAGTTTCCACATTTTTGGGCTTTAGGCTGGATGCTTCATGATGATTATAAAAAGGCGGGAATAAATATGTTGCCAACTGGAAAAAAAGATAAATCAACAGCTCTCCAGGTTGTGCTTTATACTATCTGGATGATAGTGATTTCTATTTTTCCTGTGAGCGGACTAACTGGGGATTTGAAGCTTTCAATTATGGGCGCTTTTGTAGTATTACTTTTAGGCTTAGGAATGCTTTACTTTGCGATTAATTTATATATCAAGATGAGTACTTCTGCAGCTAAAAAAGTATTTACATCAAGTGTAGTTTATTTAACTCTTTTACAAATAACTTATTTAATAGATAAAATTTATATATGAACTTAAACGCTCAAGATGACAGGAAAAAACATATAAGAGCAAAGAAAATGATGCTTTTGTTTTCTATGTTAAGTATTGCAATGACTTTTGCAGGACTTACAAGCGCCTACATAGTCAGTAAATCAAGACCGGATTGGATCACTGATTTTCAATTACCGTCAGCTTTTATGCTAAGTACTGTAGTGATTGTTTTAAGTAGTCTGTCCATATTAATGGCTAAAAAAAATGTAAATAAAAACAATATCAAAGAAACTTCTATCTGGCTTGGAGTTACTTTTCTCTTGTCTGTTGTTTTTGTTGTTTCTCAATTTTCAGGATTTGATCAACTTATTTCCAAAGGATACTTTTTCACAGGACCAGAAAGTACTGTGACAACTTCGTTTTTGTATGTATTAGCCGTACTCCACTTAGTTCACCTTTTTGCAGGAATGATAGTGCTTCTGGTGGTAATTTATAATAATCAAAAAAATAAATATAGTATTAATAAACTAGGGTTTGAATTAGCAGTTACCTTTTGGCATTTCCTAGGATTTTTATGGTTGTATTTGTTTGTTTTTTTATATTTCTTTAGATAGTAAAAATATGTAACTTTGTTACCTTAATTTATAAAAATAAATGAGTTCAACTATTACAACATCCGCCAACAACGATGAAGATTTATGGGATGGTGGAAACAAGCCTTTTAAAGCTAGCTACGGAAAAATAATGATGTGGTTTTTTATTGTTTCTGATGCCTTAACTTTTTCAGGGTTTCTTGTAGCCTATGGATTTTCTAGATTTAAAAACATTGATTCTTGGCCAATTGCTGATGAGGTGTTTACTCACTTTCCTTTTTTACATGGTGTAGATGCCCCGATGTATTATGTGGCATTAATGACTTTTGTTTTAATCTTCTCATCTGTAACTATGGTTTTAGCTGTAGATGCAGGTCACCATATGCAAAAAAATAAGGTAGCAGTATACATGTTACTTACAATAATTGGTGGTGCTGTTTTTGTGGGATCTCAAGCTTGGGAATGGAGTACTTTTATAAAAGGAGAATATGGTGCTGTAGAGACTAAAGGAGGGCAATTATTTCAGTTTATTAATCAAGAAACAGGGAAAAGAGTAGCCCTTGATGAATTTGCCATAGAGAGTCGTTCTGATAGAGTTCAACATGAAAGTAAAAATGGAGTCTGGTTTTTAGGGGAAGGGTCCTTACCCTCTTTCACGCCTAATGAAGTGATAGCCGGAGTTATTGCAAACCCACAGATAGTTATTAAAACTGAAAAAATTGATGCTAATGGACGTAAGATTATTTTAAGCAGGGAAGAGTCTTTAAAGGAAATAACTCAAGCAATATATGTGGTAGAAGGCGCTAACCTAGTGAACAATGAATATGGAAACAGGTTGTTTGCTGACTTTTTCTTTTTTATTACAGGATTCCATGGATTCCACGTATTCTCTGGAGTTGTAATTAATATAATCATCTTCTTTAATGTTCTTGTTGGAACATATGAAAAAAGAGGTCATTACGAAATGGTCGAAAAAGTAGGATTGTATTGGCATTTCGTTGATTTAGTTTGGGTATTTGTATTCACCTTCTTTTATCTTGTATAATAATTTATAAATGGAAAATAACACACATAAGCTAGAGATTTTTAGAGGTCTGCTTAAGTTTAAATCTAATGAGACTAAAATCTGGGGAGTTTTAATATTTCTTTCAATAGTAACTATTGTTGAAGTTGCCCTAGGAATTATAAAGCCTGATGTTTTAGTAGTCAACTCTATTTTAAATGTGAAAATCATTAACTGGATTTTTATTATTTTGACTATAGTCAAGGCTTATTATATCGCATGGGATTTTATGCATTTAAGAGACGAGTCTCAGGGCCTACAGTTTTCTGTAACAATTTCTCTTATGTTTTTAATTGCCTATTTAGCTTTCATTCTTTTAGTTGAGGGGAATTATATTTTTGACGTGATGTATGAGGGGTTTGTGAGTTGGAACTTCTAAAAGTCTAAAATTTTTTTAATGAAAAAGTATATTGTATTAACCATTCTTTT
>Ga0209815_1000375_pt1 | contig 33308 bp, 32 predicted proteins | sample CoawatmetaG00DNA_FD_187507 | JGI IMG/M metagenome (GOLD analysis project Ga0209815, IMG submission 187507) | Marine microbial communities from the West Antarctic Peninsula - Coastal water metaG002-DNA (SPAdes) (version 2) | ecosystem: Environmental > Aquatic > Marine > Coastal ...
ATTGCTCGAGAACAACTTCATTAACCTATTAACGCTGGGTCACTGCTATGAGTACTATTTTTGACAAAATTATCAGCCGAGAGATTCCAGCTGATATTATTTATGAAGATGAGCAGGTTTTAGCTTTTAAGGACATCGCACCAAAAGCACCTGTGCATTATTTAATCATTCCTAAACAACCCATTGCTACACTTAACGATGCTAATCCAGAGCATCAAGCCCTACTTGGACACATGATGCTAACGGCAGCTAAGTTAGCCAAAGAGGCCGGTGTTGCAGAAGGTGGTTACCGTGTGCAGATGAACTGTAACCCTGACGGTGGTCAAGTGGTGTACCACATTCACCTACATTTGATGGGTGGCAGGGCGTTTTGTGCTTAACGCAGTGCCATGTTTGCTTACCAGTTAGCTACTGGTAAGCAGCTCTGTTAAAGCCTGCACTAACAACTCACAATCACTTGCACTGCCTACGCTAATACGCAGGTAGTTAGTGATGCGTGGACTATTAGTAAGATGCCGCACAATAATTCCTTGCTGCCTTAATGCCGATGCAATAGCCACGGCTTCCATAGATCGATGGGTCACGAATAAGAAGTTAGCATGAGATTGAGTCATACTAAAGCCCAACCCCTTTAACTGATCCGCAAGTTGTTCGCGCTGCTCAATATTGGCTTGGCAGGTCTGTTGGAAATAATGTTCATCTTCTATTGCTGCTACAGCACCCGCTTGAGCTTCACTGCTTAAAGGGTATGAATTAAAGCTATTTTTTACTCTTTCTAGAGCGTCTATTAGGTGACTTTGGCCAAAGGCGAAGCCTACCCTTAAACCAGCTAAAGAACGCGATTTTGATAGTGTTTGAACCACCAACAAATTATCAAATTGTGGCACCAGTTGCGTAGCTGACTGGCCACCAAAATCGATATACGCCTCGTCTATCACTACCACCCTATTGGGATTGGCTGTAAGTAATTGACGGATGGCCACTAAGCTAAGTAACTCACCAGTGGGCGCATTTGGGTTGGGAAGGATCACTCCTCCATTAGGCCCCTGATAGTCATTTACGTTAATAGTAAGGTCTTCAGCTAGGGGCACTTCGCGCTTGTCGATGCCATATAACCCACAATACACTGGGTAAAAACTATAACTAATGTCTGGAAACAATAACGGTTCGCTGTGTTGTAATAATGCTTGAAAGGTATGGGCTAAAACTTCATCAGACCCGTTGCCTACAAACACTTGGTTCACTGCCAACCCTGAACGTTTGGCCAGGCTTCGGCATAATTCAGTAGCGTTAGGGTCTGGGTACAAACGTAGTGAGTCGCACAGCTGACCTTGCATTGCTGCAAACACCTTCGAGGAAGGTGGGAACGGGTTTTCATTGGTATTAAGCTTCACTAAGTTACTTAGCTTAGGTTGCTCTCCAGGCACGTAGGGCAGTAGATTATGTACGTTGGGTGACCAAAAGCGATTTGCATTAGTGTTTGTTGAGCTCACGTTAGGAATCCAACTCTATAATTTCATAGTCATGGGTTATTGCAACGCCACCCTTCTCTAGCATGATAGAAGCAGAACAATACTCTTCAGATGACAGCTTAATAGCACGGGCAACATGCTTAGGTTTTAAATTATGGCCAGTCACCACAAAATGCACATGGATTTTTGTAAAGACCGAAGGCACTGCATCAGCGCGTTCTGCACTGAGCTGTGCCACACAATCTGTTACATCTTGACGGGTTTTTTTAAGAATGGTCATCACATCAAACGCTGTGCAACCTCCTAACCCCATCAGCATTAACTCCATCGGTCGGGCACCTAGGTTTTTACCCCCTGAATTAGGTGGGCCATCTAGAGTCACTCTATGACCAGAGCCTGATTCGGCATTAAAACTAACACCACCAGCCCAACTAACGTTTGCTTCCATAATGCGATACTACCTAATGTATGTGTTGATCTGTAGTTGTTACTGTTGCGGACGCCATACTTGGGTGCGACCGAACAAAGAAATACCAATATAGCCACGTAAATCTAGGGTGCCATCAGCACTGAGCTTAATGGTGCACTTGTAGGCTTTACCATTACCTGGATCATATATGGTGCCACCTTGCCACTTATGCTTGCCCTTCTTTTCACCAACGTAGCTCATATTGTTAAGCATGACTAACCCAATAATCAGTTGCTCATGTTGTGTAGCATCTGGATTTTTACGATCAGTTTTTACTTGGCCGTCTAACCCACTCTCATGCCCTGCAGGGTAAAGAGGTTCTTTTAAAGACACAAATTTACCAAAGTACTCACCGTTCTGTTGATAAATTTCTACCACTGCCTTGTCATCTGGAGTGACCCAGGAGCCAACAATTTGATCACCGTTAGCAAAAACATAAGTACTACTAAGCACCCATACCAGAGCGACTAGTGATGTTAGTAGTGCGGCCTTTGCCACACGAAGAACTAGCTTAGTAGCCGGCAATACTGGGGCTTTAACCTCAGGTTGAGGTTGAGCTTGGCGCAGGGGCTGTAATGAGCTTCTCATAATCAATACTCTCTTATATTTATTTTATTAAACATTAATTAGCCGAACAATTCGGCTAATTTTGCACCAGGATCACTAGCACGCATAAAAGACTCTCCCACCAAAAACGAATTCACCTTTTGGTTTTTCATCAAAGTCACATCAGCAGGAGTATGGATACCACTTTCCGTAATCACTATTCGATTTTCTGGCACCATCGAGAATAAGTCAAAGGTTGTCTGCAAAGTCAGTTCGAAGGTATGCAAATTTCGATTATTAATACCCACCAAAGGTGTGCTCAAGGTTAGGGCTCGGGCCAACTCTTGCGCGTCATGGGATTCTACCAATACGTCCATACCTAGATGTTCAGCCAACTGAGCCAACTGCTGCATTTGCTGATCTTCCAAACAGGCTACAATGAGTAAAATACAATCTGCACCAATCGCTCTAGATTCGTAAACCTGATAAGGGTCTACAATAAAGTCTTTACGAATAACGGGTAGATTACACGCTGCACGCGCTTGCTGTAAATAGTCTTCGTGGCCCTGAAAGAAGTCAGCGTCTGTTAATACTGATATACATGCAGCCCCACCCGCTTCATAGCTAGCGGCTATGGCTGCCGGGTTAAAGTCTTCACGGATCACACCTTTACTGGGAGAGGCTTTTTTTGCTTCGGCAATCACCGCTGGCAAGCCTTGTGCTAATTTGTCTTGCATGGCTTTAGTAAAACCACGTGGAGCCATCAGACCACTTCGATTGGCTTCAATTTTAAGCTTTAGGTCATCGATAGAGGTGCGTTGCTGGCGCTGGGCTATCTCTTCAAACTTGCGAGAAACAATGCGTTTAAGTACTGTTGGCGTGTTCATTAAGAATTGAACCCTTGCGTCAATTGAATTAAGTCATCAAGCTTTTGTTGGGCTGCACCACTGCTAATAGCGGCTCTAGCTTGGTCAATGCCTGCCGCCAAATCTACCGCTAAATCTGCACTGTAAATGGCTGCACCGGCATTAAGCAGCAACATGTCTAACGGTGCACCAACTTCGCCAGCAAACGCTTGTTTAATCAGCTTTAGGCTACCTATAGCATCGTCAACCACTAAGGCATCTAGGCTCTTATGGGATAAGTTGTAGTCTGTAGGATCAATAGTGTACTCAGTAATTTCACCGTTGTTGAGTTCTACCACGTAGGTAGGAGCGGCAATACTAATTTCATCTAAGCCGTCTTCAGAATGAACCACCATAACGTGTTTACTACCTAATCGCCTTAATACTTGCGCCATAGGCCGTTGCCATTGACGACTAAACACACCTAAAACCTGATGACGCGCACCCGCCGGGTTAGTCAGTGGGCCTAGAATATTAAATAGGGTTCGAATAGCCATTTCACGACGAGGACCAATGGCATGTTTCATGGCGCTATGGTGCGCTGGAGCAAACATAAAGCCCACTCCTAATTGCGCAATACACTGCTCCACCTGAAAAGGTTTTAGCATAATATCTACACCTGCCGCTTCAAGAAGGTCGGAGCTGCCACTCTTTGAGGAAATTGAACGGTTACCGTGCTTGGCTACCTGAGCCCCCGCTGCCGATGCTATAAAGGCACAGCCTGTCGATACATTAAATATGCCAGAGCTATCACCTCCAGTGCCACAGGTGTCGATGATATGCTCACCTTTTACCTCTACACCAGCGGCTAAAGCGCGCATGGCCATAACTGCACCTGTGATTTCGTCTACAGTTTCACCTTTCATGCGCAAACCCACCAAAAACCCACCCACTTGTGCCTGAGTGGCTTCGCCCGTCATAATAAGATTCATTACGGCCTGCATTTGGGCTTGGCTTAAGTCTTGTCGGTCGGTAACGGCTGCGATCGCCTGCTGCATATTCATGGAGAACCCTTATTCAACTAAGCAAATTGTAAAGATGCACTACTCTAGCAAATAACGCGGCCTAAAATCAGGCTTTATAACCATCATTCAGTAAATAACTAGGTGTTTTTTATGTTACCGATTAACGTTTGAGGAAATTAGCCAAAAGCGCATGGCCTTGATGAGTTAAGACGGATTCTGGATGGAACTGAACACCCTCTACATCAAGAGTTTTATGCCGAATACCCATAATTACCTCTTTGTCACCCGCTGCATTTAAACTCCACGCTGTGGCTTCTAAACATTCAGGTAAAGAATCAGCGTCTACCACTAGAGAGTGGTAACGAGTTACTTCTACAGGCTGGGCTAACCCTGCAAATACACCCACATTTTCATGGCTCACCATAGAGGTTTTTCCATGCATCACTTTCTCTGCACGAACCACCTTACCGCCAAATACTTGACCAATACTTTGGTGGCCTAAACACACACCAAGCACTGGAATTTTTCCAGCAAAGTGGGCTATAGCAGCCATAGAAATACCCGCTTCGTTGGGTGTGCATGGCCCTGGAGAGACCACTAAATGGCTTGGTGCTAAGTGTTCAATTTCTGTCAGACTAATTTCGTCATTTCGGTAAACCACAACCTCAGCGCCCAGTTCTCGAAAATAGCGCACTAGGTTATAGGTGAATGAATCGTAGTTATCGAGCATTAACAGCACAAGAAAGCCCCATTGAGAGATAAGATAACAAACCGCGTAACTGGTTTAAGTGCCGAGTATTATACTCGCTGATAGCTAGCAAACCTACCTATGCTTTGCCCTAAGCTAAACGAAACTTTCTTAAGCCTAGCATCATTAACCCAGTGGCTAACACCAGATACACCGCCATGGTTAAAACGGATTGCTGAAAACTATAACCTAGATCCACTAAGTACCCTAACCATACCGGACCTAGTGCTGAAGCGAACACCACAAAGGTCCAATACAAGCTCTTAATAGACCCCAAGTAACGTACCCCATAACATTCTGGCCAAAGCGCAGCTTGTGCTGTTTGCGCTAGGCCTGAGCCTATACCTAGGAACACCATGTAAGGCCAAATAACCCAATAACTATCCACTATATTCATCATTAATAGCGCAGCAACCAAAGGTAACAGTGTAAATGGCATGAGTGCAAGCGCACTAAAACGGTCAATTAGTTGTCCCGAAATAACAGCCATAACTGTGGCTATGAGTGAATAAAGGAGGTAGTTACCAGTAATAAAGGTATGAGACCAGCCCTTCTCATCAGCTAGATTAAGGTGATGAAAAAATAGCGCAGTACTCACCAAAGATGTGGCTGATACACCCGGTAGAATTAGGTAGAAGCGATAGTCTTTGAGCACATCTCGGCGCCGCCAAGACTTTGCATTGATAAGGTTCTCAACAGATTGAGTAGCTGACGTTTCTTTAACCACTGAGGTGGCCTTATCCAGCGAGGCTTCTTCTTGCGCCTTAAGCTTTTGCTCATAGTCCTGATGACGTCCATGATGACCTCTCAACAACCACATGCTGGCAGGCAGTATGATCAGCAGCACAACTAGAGCAACACCCATATAGCTCCAGCGCCACCCTACAGCGGCAATAGCTGTGACTGCAATTATTGGTAATGCGGCTTCACCTGCCGCAAAACCCATCGCTGCCATAGCGGTGGCTTTACCACGCTGTTGTTCAAAATAACGGCCCATAGTGGTATACGCCACATGGCTCATTAACCCTTGCCCCGATTGACGTAATAAAAATATCCCAACAACGAGCCAAGCAAGGCTGTGTGCTTGGGTAATAAACCAACAGGCAAATGCCAAAAACAACACCACAAAAAACGTATACTGTTGTAATGGTACCTGATCAATCAATTTGCCTGTAACCGGCAATAATAAGGCACTCAACAAAGTACCAGCCATATAGATGCCACCCCATTGAGTGTGGCTCATAGCAAAATCTTGCTGAATAGCATGGCCAAATATGCCAATAAAATAGGTCTGCCCGAAAGAAGAGGCAAAAGCGGTGATTAAACCAAACAATACGAAGCGCATATGGTTTTTCAACAATAATCCGTATGCGCCTAATATCATGCGTTATAACCCCTAATTAGCCAGTTCAAATACTATTATTCCCCTGCCGCGATGAGGCTCGCATTTCCTCCTGCGGCAGTGGTATCAATACACAAATGGCGCTCCATCGTATATCGCTGAGGGTCTGCAGTTTCGCTAATCAGTGGCAACAGTGGACCCAGCTTATTAGCTAAGGCCAGCCTTAGGTGTTGTTGATAAGGCGCATGACCATTTGCAGCTACCGCATGATAGCCCGACAACTGTGTGATGTCTGTAGCTGAAAGCTGTCCTTTAATCACCACTAAGGGCAGATCACTGTTGGGTAAGTTGAGGTCATTAACGACTAACACCACACCGTTTCCCTGCGCCAGTGCTGTCTGCGCTTGTAGTAAAGCAGCCTGTCGACCTGGCCCAAGACACAGCACTATGCCGCGGGCAACGGTACTGAGCTGATTTAATTCTCCTGTTGGGCCAGGCAACAATATTACATTGCAGCACAAGTCTTGTAAGCGACTCGCTTGGGAACCAAACACTTGAGTTAATTGAAACAAACGATCACTGCTATTTTGCCATTGATCAAGCGCTTTGGCAGATAGAGAATCTATGGCTTGCTGCACCTGGCCTAGGCTTACAACACTGCCTGTTGGGATGACTGCCTGCACTCTTTGTGGTTTACGTAAACGTTGCACATACTGAGGGCCACCAGCTTTAGGGCCAGTGCCTGACAAGCCTTCGCCACCAAATGGCTGGCTACCCACTACAGCACCAATTTGGTTACGGTTTACGTAGGTATTGCCTGCGTGCACACCTTTTACCAACTGTTCTACACGCGCATCTACACGGGTATGCACACCAAAGGTTAAGCCATACCCTTGTGCATTAATGGTATCTATTAACTGGGCTAAGTCTTTTGCTGCAAAGGTAGCCACATGCAATACGGGGCCAAAAATCTCTTCGCCAAGGTCTTCAATACCATTAAGCTTAATTACTGCAGGGCCTACAAACAAACCTGCTTTTGGTGCTGTAAGGTGCTTCAGTAAGTTGCCTTTGGTGGCATGTTCGGTAATGTGCTTTTCAATTTTAATTTTGGCAGCTACATCAATTACCGGGCCTACATCGGTATTTAAATGCCACGGGTTGCCTATGGTAAGTTCATCCATTGCCCCATAAAGCATGTGTAACACTTTGTCGGCAATGTCTTCTTGCACATACAGCATACGCAAAGCCGAACAACGCTGGCCAGCACTTTGGAAGGCCGAGGCCAATACGTCCCGTACTACTTGTTCTGGAAGCGCGGTAGAATCTACGATCATGGCATTGATGCCGCCAGTTTCAGCAATCATCACGGCATCTGCAGCCAAGTGTGTCGCCATCACACGGTTGATGTGTTGCGCCGTGGGAGTAGAGCCCGTAAAGCAAACACCACTCACCCTTGCATCACTAGTAATAGACGCGCCTACCTCTTTAGAACCACCCGGTAAAAACTGCACTGTGGCTACAGGAATACCCGCTTCGTGCATGAGCTGCACCGCGCGATAAGCCACTAAATTGGTTTGGCTTGCAGGTTTAGCCAGTACGGCGTTACCCGCTGCCAAGGCAGCAAATATTTGGCCACTAAAAATAGCCAAGGGGAAGTTCCACGGCGAAATACAGCTCACTACACCAAGGCCCTGGTTATAGGGTACCGCTGCCATTTCTTGTGCGTAAAAACGGGCAAAATCTACCGCTTCACGTAGCTCACCTACGGCATCTAGCCAGTTTTTTCCTGCTTCCCTCGTTAACATAGCAAACAGTTCTGTTGCGTTGGCTTCATAAAGGTTTGCTACCTTTTCAAAACAGGCCACTCGCTGTGCAATTGGCATGGCCAACCACTGAGCCTGCCCCTGCGGTGCTGCTATTATTGCAGCTTCAAGCTGTTCTTTAGAGGTCAAAAAAACTTGCCCCACCTGTTCGTCGTCTGTGGCTGGGTTGGTCACCCATTGAGGCGCGCCTCCTACACCTGAGCCATTAGCCACAATAGGCATAGCCTGCCAGCGATCTTGAGATAAGTGAGCTCGCTCTAATTGCATACCTTCAACGGTAGGTGCATCAGTAATATCCCAGCCCTTGGCGTTTTTTCTATAGCTGCCACCTTCTTGGGCAAATAAGTCTTTGGGCTGCACTATGGCATGACTGCCACAGCTTAAACCCTGTTCTAAGCGCTCTAAAACCACATTTACAGGGTCTTGAGCAATGGTTTCTGGGGCTATTTCTGGGTTTACGAGCTGATGAACAAAGGAGGAATTAGCGCCGTTTTCTAACAATCGTCTAACCAGGTAGGCCAATAAATCTTGGTGTGCACCTACCGGTGCATAAACCCGACAACGCACACCACCTTGGGCCATCACACTGGCGTGTAGTGACTCTCCCATGCCGTGTAAACGCTGAAATTCGTAAGCTTGACTAGCATCTGCTAACTGTAAAATGGCCGCTACAGAGTGGGCATTGTGGGTGGCAAACTGAGCATAAATACGATCATTCATCGTTAGCATTTGTTTTGCACAAGCTAAATAAGACAAATCCGTATTGGCTTTACGGGTAAATACAGGAAACCCTTTTAAACCCATCACCTGCGCGCGTTTTATTTCTGCATCCCAGTATGCTCCCTTAACCAAGCGCACCATGATCTTGCGATCTAAGCCTTTGGCTAGCTCATAGAGCCAATCCAACACAAAGGGCGCACGCTTACTAAAGGCCTGCACCACAATGCCAAAGCCGTTCCAGCCGGCTAGCTCTGGCGTTGCTAACACAGCAGCAATCACATCAAGGGAAATATCTAAACGGTCGGCTTCCTCAGCATCTATATTGAAGCCCATATTGGCAACTTTTGCCTGCAACGCTAGCGCCAATACCTTTGGTACTAGCTCTGTTAATACGCGATCACGCTGACCCCATTCATAACGTGGGTGCAGGGCCGACAGCTTTACCGATATGCCAGGGTTGTTGCGAATATCATCATCGTTACAATGAGGTGCAAGGTCTGCAATGGCTTTACTGTAAGCATCAAAGTAGCGCGCAGCATCTTCTGCCGTGCGAGCCGCTTCACCCAACATGTCATAGGAGTGAGTATAGCCTTGAGTGGTCAGTTTTTTGGCACGGTGCGTTGCTTCTTTCATGGTGCGGCCTAACACAAACTGAGAACCCAATTCTTTCATTGCTTGGGCCACTGCCTTACGTACCACCGGTTCGCCTACACGCTTAACAAGGCTGCGCATGGTAGAGCCTAGTTTGTCTGCATCTACTGGTGCCAACAGTTTACCGGTTACTAACAACGCCCATGTAGAGGAGTTAATGAGGGATGAGTTAGAGTGCCCAAGGTGACTAGACCAATCCCCTGCTTGCACCTTATCTTCAATCAATGCATCTATGGTGGCTTTGTCTGGCACTCGCAGCAGGGCTTCAGCCATACACATGAGTGCTACACCCTCTTTTGTACTTAAGCCATATTCGCCAAGGAACTTTTCCATCATGGTGGGGCTAGAGTGATTACGCACATGACGCACTAAATCTGCAGCCTGTGCAGATATTTTTTCACGTGTTTCTGCTGCTAAATCTAACCTGGTCAATAAGGCGTCTATGCATAGGTGTTCATCAGTTAAGTAGGCATTACGCATACCTAAACGAATGTCTTGAAGTTGGTCTTTAATAGGCAGTGAAGAAATAATTTTAGCCATTGTTTATCCAAGAATTGATGTATTTACAGTGGCATTTTATGCCCATATTAAAGTATAAATTTCCTAGATATTGACAATATGCAATAATATATCACTATAATTTTTTTATTAAATAGTGTAATAATTACCCTAATATAATATTAATAGGTATATTCACTAAATAAAAATAACCTTAGCATCACTATAGTTAATGAGAAACTCATGAATAAGCTAGACCGCCAAGATCTTGCCATTATTGCCGCACTACAAAAAGATGGCCGTATCACCATTACCGCCCTGGCCGAACAGGTAGGGTTATCCAGTACGCCTTGTCAAATTCGCCTCAAACGCTTACAAAAACAAGGCTTTATAACAGGCTATGTAGCCTTAGTTAACAAAACCAAACTAGGGCTGGATCATGTAGCGTTTGTGCAGGTAACCTTAGCTTCCACTAACAGTAAAGCGTTGGCAGCTTTTAATTCGGCTGTGTGCACCATTGCCGAAATAGAGCAATGCCATATGACCGCCGCTAGCTTTGATTACTTGTTAAAAGTGAGGACTAAAGACATGGCGAGTTATCGCGCCGTGTTGGGAGAAAAAATATCTAGCCTACCCCATGTGGTGCAAACCAGTACCTTCGTAGTGATGGAAAGTGTAAAAGACGTTTAGCTATTGAATTTACCTACGTTTGCAATACAGCAATCACCCTCGTCTAGGTTGCCCAAACGGGTATTGATGACTAACTGGGGTACACCAGCTTCCTGGTTTACGTTGGCAACCTCATCAGCACTAAACTGAAAGGAAAAAGCACTATACACCTACAGAACCATTAGCTGAAGCGGCTTAATATCGCTTTAAAAGTGGTAATGCTTTAAATTACATAGAAATGTTGGCACAGAACTTAGGCATAAGGCAGGATAGCAGGGATAATGGTATTAATAGGTATAACTTCAGTTCACATATTCAGGCAGCCATCATGAACACAACTCCATCAGTAGGCTTTATTGGCCTTGGCTTAATGGGCCAATCTATGGCTACACACATAATTAATACTGGTTATTCCCTTTGTGTTCATAGCCGCACCGCCCAAAAAGCAGAGCCACTAATCGCCTTAGGTGCAACCTACGCACAAACGCCAGCCCTGCTAGCAAACAAGGTAAAGAGTGGCATCATCATAGTCTGTGTTACCGACTCAGTCTCGCTCAAACAAGTGATGCTTGGTGAGCACGGTCTATTAAGCTGTATTAAGCCTGGTTGTTTAATTATTGATATGGGCACTAGCCGTTTTGACCTAACCCAAGAGCTAGCTGAGAAAACCCTAGCAAAACAGGCTTACTATATAGACGCCCCAGTATCTGGCGGCCAAGTAGGTGCACAACAAGGCAGCCTATCTATTATGGCTGGAGGCACTGCAATTCAGCTTGAACGGGCTCAACCTTTATTTGATGCCATGGGCCAAAAAACCACTCATGTAGGAGACATTGGTTGTGGCCAGCTAGCTAAGGCGGCGAATCAAATGATTGTGGGGGCTACTCTAAACATTGTTGCAGAAGCTTTATTTTTAGCTCAAAAAAATGGCGCTGATCCAGCCAAAGTAAGGCAGGCGTTAGCGGGAGGCTTTGCTGACAGTAAAATATTACAAATTCATGGCCAGCGTATGGTAGAAGAAAACTATACTCCAGGCGCCAGGGCCACAACTCAGCTGAAAGACCTACAACAAGCTCAAGACCTAGCAGATCAAAGCAAGCTTAAACTTCCACTTAACCAGACCTGTCTAGGTCAATGGCAAGCTATGGTCAATGCTGGCCTTGGAGATCTAGACCAGGCAGGCGTATTGGCTTGGGTAGAGCAACATAATAGGCACGGATAACCTGAGTCAATAAAACCCACTTAAGAACCCAGCAAAAAGTTTTGCATTAGCTCTTTGCCGCCCTCTGTGGCAAATGATTCTGGATGAAATTGAATCCCTTGAATGGGGTATTCTTTATGTTTTACCCCCATAATTTCATAACTGTCTGAACCAAAGTGACCCACAACTGCCGTGACTTGTAGGCAGTCGGGTATAGATTCGGCTTGTGCCATTAATGAGTGATATCGCATCACTTCTAGCTGGTCTGGAATGTCTTCAAAAATACCATTGCCATCGTGGCTGATGGGGCTAATTTTACCGTGCATTGGCAAATGTGCCTTCACCACTTTGCCACCAAAACAATGCACAATGCCTTGCATACCCAGGCACACTCCAAGCAGTGGGATTTTCGGCCCTAATTCTGTAATCACGTTTGCACACACACCAAAGTAGCGTTCATCTTCTGGAGAGCCCGGGCCTGGTGAAATAATAATTCTATCCGTGTGAGCAGCCTCAATATCAGCTACTGTCACTTGGTCGTTGCGGGCAACAATAACTTCAAAGTCACCTATCTCACCATTTAACTTGGCGGTTGAAAGTACTTCACCGATGTATTGGTAGAGGTTGTAGGTGAAGGAATCGTAGTTATCTACCAAATAAACGGTGAACTTTCCTTTTATTTTTGTTTGGCTCATACCTTAGCCTCCATAAACTGCTCTAACACTTTAAGTGTACCGGCAAACTTACGTTGTATTTCCTGGTATTCATCCTCTGGATTTGAATCAAAAACATTACCACCACAGGTTTGCACATACGCTTTTGAGCCATTAGCAAATACCGTGCGAATAGGTATAGCAAAGGTACAGTCTCCGTTAAAACCAAAGTGGCCTACTGCGCCACCATAAGGACCCCGGCCATCTAATTCTAAGTCATCAATAATTTTCATAGCTTCAATTTTAGGAGCGCCAGTTAGGGTGCCTGCTGGAAAATTACTAGCTAACGCCGAAAACATGTCTTCATTTTCTGCCATGATGCCTACAATTTCACTGGAGATATGCTGCACGTGGCTAAAGCGTTTAATATCCATCAAACTGCGCACCTTAACAGTACCAAAACGGGCCACTCGGCCAATATCATTTCGATGAAGGTCAACAATCATATTGTGCTCGGCAATTTCTTTGGGATCGTTCAATAAAGCCCGCGCCAAAGCAGTGTCTTCTTCTGGGGTAGCACCCCGTTTGGTAGTGCCTGCTAGTGGGTAGGTCTCCATCTCACCTTGGCGCAGGCGAAACAGTAGCTCCGGGCTTGCGCCAATGACCTTTTGCTCAGCAAATTTAATATAATACATTTGTGGGGAAGGGTTAATTACACGCAACTGTTGGTATAAATTAATACTTTCACCCAGCATGTCAAAGCGGTACTTAAAGCCTACTTCGCACTGGAATATCTTACCTTCTACTATGTCTGCTTTTACCTTTTTGACAGCAATGGCATGCTGTTCGCGGGTCATGTCCTCACCCTGAGGTACTATCTTTAGGCCACCAATGAAGGGTACTGGATCACCAATAAGCGCTTCAATTAAAGCGATCCGATTGTCTTCATAGTGGAAGTATATTAACTCTCCTGTCATCTTGTCGTAAATTAGGCCGTCTTTGTATAAACCAAATTTAAACGCATCAAATGAGTCACTAGTGGTGAGGCTTAAGCTTGGTTCAAAGTAATTCATGGCATCGTAGCCAATATAGCCTGTTAAACCACCAGCATAGCGGCGGCTAATAATGTTTTGCGGTACAATATCGCGCAAAAGGTAATACGGGTTGTCACTGGAATAAGACTGAACATTGCCTTCACGATCGCTAATATTAAGCTGTTTGCCATTGGCCCAAAATATCTGCTCTGGGTCAAAACCAATAAGCGAATAGCGCGAGATATCGCTATCTTCTCCCAAAGATTCGAGCATATAGCAGGTATCAAAGCGCTGCTCTATTTTTTTAAACAACTCAAAAAAGTCACAGTTTGCTGTTACGGTTGCATAACTTGGCTTGCGTGCCATTTTTATCTTATTTGGACGTGTCAATTTTATAACTTCCAGCTTGAAGGGCTCTAGAACCTCGGGTAACAGTGGCTATACCCACTCCGAGTTTTTGTGCTACTTGGCGTTGCGATACACCTTCAGATAGCAGTTCGAAAATTTGTAATCGATTAATCAGTTCTTGTTGCTCATATGGCGTCAATAACCCCTCCAGTGCCGCTGACATTTGTTCTGCGGTTGTCTGAGTCATTAGATAATCAACCACAGTGGTAATGGGTTTTGGAATAGAAGTAGTGATGGTATTAGGCAGCCAAGAACGTATCAATGTACTAGTACACTATCACACGAATAAAGGGTTGCCAAGGTGTATTTGAACACCCTGATAATTTAAAGGTGGTCGACAACCCAATCTGGCTGACACTCTGCCACATCACGGCCATGGTTATAGCCTCCTCTGACACCTAAACAAGGCATACCACAAGCCTTCGCTGCATTTATGTCATTGCTGGAGTCACCCACCATTAAGCACTCCTCAAGGCTAAGGCCCATTTGTTGGGCCGCTTTTAACAATGGCATGGGGTGGGGCTTTTTCTCAGTGAAATGATCACCCGAATACACTAAATCAAAATAGTGCAATATGCCAAATTTAGACAACAAAGGCTCAGTAAAACGGCCGGGCTTATTAGTAATTACACCTTGCATCACATGGTGTTGATGCAGTTCACTCAATAAAGATTCAACGCCACTATAAAGTCTGCTCTGCCGACTAGCCAAGTGCTGATAGGCATCCATAAATAATGCGAGTGCGCGGTCGAACCTAGGGTCTGCCGCAACGGGTTGGAATTGATTAGCCAAAACCCTTTGAACTAATACCGCAGCACCGTTGCCCACCCACTGCTCAACTTGAGCTAAGCTAGGTGGAGTCATTTTAAGTGAATTAGCCATAGATACGCTTGCCGAGTAGAGGTCTGGCAGGCTATCTAACAGCGTACCATCCAAATCAAACAATACTAATTTTGGCTCAAAACCAAGCGTATTAAACAGTGCAATCATTAGATTTAATCAGCTACCAGCCAGCTCTTTGCGCATTAAATCAATGGTCGCCTGGTAATTATCGGTATTAAAAATAGCCGAGCCTGCTACGAAGGTATCTGCGCCAGCACGGGCAATCTCGCCAATGTTCGCCACGCCAACACCGCCGTCTACTTCAAGGCGAATATCTAATCCAGAGGTATCGATACGCTGACGGACCAAGCGTAACTTATCCAGTGTAGAGGGAATAAATTTTTGCCCACCAAAACCAGGGTTTACTGACATCAGCAAAATCATATCTAGCCGATCCATCACATGGTCTAAGTAATGTAATGGGGTTGCAGGGTTAAATACTAAACCCGCTTTAGCACCCCCGTCTTTAATAATCTGTAAGGACCGGTCTATATGATCACTCGCTTCTGGGTGAAACGTAATATAGCTAGCCCCGGCTGCTAAAAACTCTTCAATCATATGATCTACCGGCTGCACCATTAAATGCACATCAATTGGCGCCGTAATGCCATGGTTACGCAATGCTTTGCACACCATAGGCCCAATAGTGAGGTTAGGCACATAGTGGTTGTCCATTACATCAAAGTGCACAATATCAGCACCCGCTGCCAACACAGCGTCAACTTCTTCGCCCAGACGAGCAAAATCTGCAGCTAAAATGGATGGTGCTATTTTAAAATCAACCATGGGGTCATATTCCAGTATATAAGATCAAAAGAACTACGTACGAGACTTCTTTATTGCGTCGTAAGCAGCTTGAATTTCTTGGGTTTTTTGTTTCGCTATAAGCATCATTTCATCAGGCAAACCACGGGCAACTAGCTTGTCTGGGTGATGTTGACTCATGAGTTTCCGATAGGCCATTTTAAGGCTTTTGGCATCACAATCTGGGTCTACGCCCAGCACACCATAGGCTTGAGTTAGACCTGCATTGCCAGATCCTTCAAACTGACCTTGCCCACCCCCTTGATGGAATGACTGTTCAGCCTTCATGCGCTGAGCAACAGCTTCGAACTCTTGTTGAGTCACACCTAAAAGCTGGCATACTTCTCCAAGAATACGACCTTCTGCGGCACTAAAATCGCCATCAACTAAGGCTGTTTGTAGCTGAATTTCAATAAACATCTGCTTAACCGAAGCATTGTTCACCAAGGCTCGTCGCAAAGGTTCTAGCACTTGACCGAGGTCAAAAGCATCTTCTTTACCCTGACTAAAGCACTCTATGGCACGCTTGCGCAAAACGCCTGACAGCTGCATTCGGGTCATTACAGCTTCTGCATACTGAATCTCTACAGCCGTGACTTGCCCATCTGCTTTGGCAATTTTGCCCATGACACAAAAAGTGGCGTCAAAAAAAGCGGTCTGAGCTTTAGCTTGAGTCCAGTTTTCCGCCCCAGCAACACTACGAATTAATTTATCCAAGTAATAGCCAATGGCAGCGCCAAACAGCATCCCGGAAGGCCCGCCTGTTAGGCCTATTAAAGCACCCAGTACTAATCCTGTTCTATGACGTGCCATATTTGCGCCAAAGCTGTAAGTATTCACATATTCACCTGTGGTTAAAAACTTGCCCCTATAATAAATCGCCAAGGCCTTAAGCGCTACATTGAGCCACTATAAATTAACTAAATTGATACTTTTAGTCCATTCCAGCTTAATAGAAGCACCTATCTTTGAATATTTGGTTTAAACTTAGGCTTTATCTGTATAGACGCACCAAATTTTTGGTTCACAAACACTGGGTTTCTTTTGCCAATGTATATACCAGCACAAAGTCTTCGCCTGATGTTCGTCTACCTAGTGACTTGCGGCCTCAGTCAGCTTGCAACTGCAGGCCACGAACCCATTAGCCTTGACTGGCAACCAAAGAACGCCACCTCTGCAAACGTTTGTTCTGGATATTACCTGCCCTACCAGGCACCTTCTTTGGAACAATCTTTGGCCCCTGGCGAACAGCCCGTATACAGCAACTCTGATTCTAGTGAATACCAACAAGGCATTACTCACCTAAAGGGCAATGTAGAACTGCGTCAGGGAAATCAAACGGTCACCGGTGACGCCGCGTGGTTTGATAGTAATAATAGTTCTGTTGATATTATTGGGCATGTGAAATTTCGCCGCCCAAACATGATTATTCAAAGCAGCGATGCCAGTTTTGACATGGCCAATTCTGAAGCTCAACTTAACCAAGCGCAACTTGCCCTGCCTAGCAATGAGCTCAGAGCCACGGCCCAGTCTATTGACTACCACAGTGATGATACCGTCACCATGAATAAGGGCAGCTTTACGTTTTGTCCCCCAAACGATAACGCCTGGGCAATACACAGCAACAAAATAGATCTAGACCCAAACTTGGGCTTTGGTGAGGCTCAAAATGCCATCCTAAAAATTGGTACTGTACCAGTATTTTACCTACCATGGTTGAGCTTCCCCATAGATGATCAACGCCGATCTGGATTTTTGTTTCCAACTTTAGTGAGTTCATCACAGATGGGGCTAGATATAACAACGCCCTACTATTTAAACTTAGCACCCAACTATGATGCATTGGTTACCCCTCGGTTCACTGAGTTCCACGGAACCAGCATAGACGCGAAGCTTAGGCAACTAGGAAAAGACAGTGAGCAGGACTTGTATGTTAACTGGGCTATTGAAGACCCAGATACCACCTATGAGAGATGGTTAATGGAATACAACCACAAAGCCAAAATCAGCTCCAGCCTCTCCAGCTCAATTCATATTAAACGTGCAAGCGATGGCGATATATACGACGATTATGGCTTAAAAAAGGACACTGTAGCCAACAGTGCTAAGATTGACTACCAAGGCCAAACACCTTTGTTAACTGCAGCTAGCTTGGCTCTAATCACTCGTCAATATTTCGATACAGGCGTCCCCGCTTACGACAAACTACCCCACGCCACTCTTTCTGGCGGCATGGTGTTAAATCAACAGCAGCAAGTCATCAACACTAACTACAGTGCCGATCTAACTCGCTTCACTAGAGACACTGAAGGCTTAACAGGCAGCAATAAAATCACCGGCACCCGCACACACCTAGTACCTAACTTAAGTACTGCTTGGGAGAATGACTACAGCTTTATCAAACCCAAAATTAGCCTACCTATCACCAATTACCAACTTAACGATACTCCATCAACAATCGCTGCAAGCCACACTCGCATCATCCCTCAGTTAGAAATTGACAGTGGTTTGCTGTTCGAGCGCTCCCTTTCACACGGCTATATGCAAACTTTGGAACCTAGGTTTTATTACACCTATACGCCATATCAACAGCAAGATGACGTGGCTATTTTTGATACCAGCGCTAGTGGCAAACCGGTTTATCAGCCGAACCGATTTGGTGGATATGATCGAATAGGTGACACTAATCGCGTCACTCTTGGGCTAGATAGCCAATTTTTAAGTGCCAAAGGCTGGCAAAAAGCCAAGCTATCCATGACCCAAATCCACTATTTTAGTGACCGTAAAGTACAGTTAAGCAGCACTAGCACACCAGACACTGAAACTTTTTCGCCAATTTATGGTCACATGAACTACCAATTTACACCTCAATGGAGTTCCAGTTTAAATATAGACTGGAGCCCCAAATCTGGTAATGTTGAAGCCACCAGCGCCAACATGAAGTATCAGGTCGGTAATAATAAAATTATTGATCTAAAATACACCGAAACCTTTAACAGCACACAACAAGGTGAAGTGTCTTTAATGTGGCCTTTAGCACCTCAATGGACCTTAATAGCTAAGCGCAAAGAGGATATACGCAACCAACAACTACAGGATGAAATTTTGGGTGTGGAGTATAGCAACTGCTGCTGGAAAGGCCGTTTTGTTAACCGCTATTGGTTAGTAGACCAAACCCAAGGCATTGAACACGGCATATTTTTTGAGCTTTCTCTTAAGGGCTTAGGCCAAAGTGATAAACAATTGACCAGCGGCAACAAAGTGCGCATGGCAGATTTTATGAAAGGAATTACGGGCTACAATGAATACACTCAGTAAATGGGGCGTGAGCCTGGGTTTAGCCTTGGGCTTGGCATCGTCTTCCTGCGTTTTCGCAGCAAAACAGCTCGACAGTATTGCGGCTATTGTTAATGACGACATCGTATTGCAAAGCGATTTAGCGAACCGGGTTGTGCTGGTGCAACAACAGCTTTCCAAAAGCAATACTAAAGCGCCAACACTGGCGGCCCTAACACGCCAGGTATTAGACCAGCTCATTATTGAGAACCTGCAGTTGCAATTAGCCACGAAAAAAGGCGTATATATAGCCGATCCAACCTTAGATTTAGCCATAGGACGCATTGCTAAGAGCAATAAGCTATCTCTGGCTGAACTTGAACAGGCCATAGCCAATACTGGCGACACCATGGTTCAATTTAGGGCTAAAATTCGTCAGGAATTAATCATTAAGGAAATCCAAACCACCTCTGTTAACCGACGCATTCGAGTTAGCGAGCACGAAATAGATAAATATTTGGCCTCAAATCAAGGCCAGCAGCTTGCAGATACTGAATATGAAATTGGCCACATTCTGATTAGTTTAAGTGAACAACCCAATGCCCAAGAACTTGAATTAGCACAACAAAAACTAAAGGCACTCAATAACGCTTTAGACCAAGGTGCCACGTTTAGCAGCGCCGCTGCAACCTATTCTGATGCACTCAATGCACTCAAAGGAGGTAACTTAGGTTGGCGCAAAGGTAGCCAGCTTCCTGAGCTATTTGCCAAACCCATTAAGGCTATGAAAGTTGGCGAAGTCAGTGTGCCTATTCGTAATAGTAGTGGTTTTCACGTCATTACTTTAATTAACAAGCGCGGTGTGAGCATTCAAACATCAGCTCAAACTAAAGCCAACCACCTATTGATTTTGCCTAATGAAATTCGTTCGCCCAGCGAAGCAAAAGCACTAATTAATGAACTGCATCAACGCTTGGTTGATGGTGGTGATTTTTATGATCTTGCCCGTACATTTAGTGACGATGAAAACTCAGCTCCCAGCGGAGGCGATTTGGGCTGGCTAAATGCAAACCAACTGCCGGCTATATTACAAACACCATTGGACTTGCTTGCTCTAGAAGAACTGAGTGAGCCCATACAAAGCAAAAATGGCTGGCACTTGCTACAAGTAGTAGAGCGGCGAACCCAAGACGTTGGCCAAGCAAACTTACGATTTAAAGCTAAGCAAGCCATTAACCAAAGCAAATTTCCTAATGAGCTAGAAAACTGGCTACGTGAAATTCGCAATCAAGCCTACATAGAGATTCGCTAATTATGCGAAGATTACTTGTTACTGCCGGAGAACCCGCAGGTATTGGCCCTGACCTCTGCTTAACCCTAGCAGGGCAACCCAGTGCAGCACTGCAAGATGCTGAAATCGTGATTGTGGCCGATATGGGACTGTTGCAAGACCGCGCTGCACAGCTAGGTATGGCGATTGACTTTTGCCATGTCAGCCTAGAGCAAATAATGACAACTACAGCACCTAATCAACTTAAGGTACTGCACGTGCCATTGAAGGTTGAAAGCCGCTCTGGGCATCTAGATTCTGACAATAGCCCTTATGTGTTAACGACTCTAAATATAGCATGTGATGCATGTATTGAAGGCCAAGCTCACGCCATGATTACCGCGCCAGTGCATAAAGGCATAATTAATGATGCAGGTACTGCGTTTAGCGGCCACACAGAATATTTGCAAGCCCGCTGCGGGGTAGATAAGGTGGTAATGATGCTGGCTTGTGACGCCATGCGTGTCACTCTAGCCACTACCCATTTGCCCTTAAAAGACGTTTCTGAAGCCATTACGCCAGAGTTGTTAAGCCAAATACTACACATTATTAACGCTGAATTAACCAGCAAGTTTGGCATTAAACAACCCTGTATTTATGTGTGTGGCCTCAACCCTCACGCAGGAGAAGATGGCCACTTAGGTAAAGAAGAGTTAGACGTTATTATTCCTACCCTCGAAAAGTTGCGTAGCAAGGGGTTAAATATTATCGGTCCGTTACCCGCCGACACTTTATTTAACCCTAAAAACTTAGCGGATGCAGACGTTATCCTCGCTATGTATCATGATCAGGGGCTGCCCGTGCTAAAATATGCAGGCTTTGGCGACGCCGTAAACATTACCTTAGGGTTACCTATTATTCGCACTTCGGTAGACCATGGTACCGCTTTAGATTTAGCTGGCACGGGCCAAGCCAAAAGCAGTAGCCTGTTAAAAGCTACCGAAAGCGCATTGCAGCTTTGCCTTTACCCTTAAGTCGCACACCAGAGATCTTTATGGCTAGTCAGACCCCCAGAAAACACCAAGCGCGTAAGCGATTTGGTCAAAACTTTTTACATGATCAAGGTATTATTCGCCATATTGTCGCCTGTATTCGGCCAAAACCAGAACAAAAAATTGTTGAAATTGGCCCAGGACTTGGCGCTATAACAGAACACCTACTTGCGTCTGCTGGCCACCTAGATGTAGTGGAACTAGACCGAGACTTACTGCCCCACCTGCGCATTTCATTTGCCAGTTATGGTAACAATCTCCGTATCCATGAAGCTGATGCACTAAAGTTTGATTTCTCTAGCCTCAGTGCAGACCAACAGCTTCTGCGCATCGTAGGCAACTTGCCATACAATATCTCCACCCCATTAATTTTTCATTTGCTCAGTTATACTGACCTAATTTGCGATATGCACTTTATGCTACAAAAAGAAGTGGTATTGCGTTTGGCTGCAGAAGCAGGTTCTAATAACTATGGCCGCCTAAGTATCATGGCACAGTACTTTTGCCGCGTAGATAATTTGTTTGAGGTGCCTCCAGAGGCATTTGATCCTAGGCCCAAAGTAGACTCTGCCATTGTGCGTATGGCGCCTTATACAGAGCTACCCCATACAGCACAAGACTTTAAACACTTTGAGCAGCTGGTAAAAAGTGGTTTTGCTCAGCGCCGTAAAACCTTACGTAATAACCTTAAAGGCATCGCTGACGATGAACAGTTGCAAAGCTTGGGCATTGACCCTAGCATTCGTCCCGAGCGTCTAACTGTAGGCGAATTTGTCGCCCTTAGTAACTTATTGACCCAAACTCCAAGCTAGAGCTATAACATGAGCAACTTAAGCAATAATTACGACCTTAATGTAGGCGTGAAAACAGAGTTTCTTGCAGAGCAATCGGACCCTAGCCGCAATCGGTACGTGTTTGCCTACAAGATCACTATTACCAACAGTGGCATTCAAAGTGCCCAGCTTATGAGCCGGAAATGGATTATTACGGATGGGGACGGTAAAATTCAAGAAGTGTCTGGCGAAGGCATTGTCGGTCAACAACCGATCATTGAGCCTGGCCAGCAGCATCAATACACCAGCGGTACTGTGTTAGAAACAAAAGTGGGCAGTATGAGTGGTTTTTACAGCATGGTAGCAGCAGACGGCCACGAATTTTCTGCCCCTATACCGCCTTTTACTTTGTCTTATCCCAACGCCCTGCACTAGCGTTTATAGCTATGGCCAGTTATGCAGTAGGTGATATTCAAGGGTGCTTAACACCCCTTAAGGCTTTACTCGATAAAGTGGGCTTTACGGACGCAGACACCCTATGGGTTGCAGGTGATCTCGTTAACCGAGGGCCTGAGTCACTCGAGACTTTGCGTTTTATTAGATCTTTAGGTAACCGCAGCAAGGTGGTGCTAGGCAACCACGATCTTCACCTACTGGCACTTCATGCTAAGGATGCTCAATTAAAACCCGACGACACCCTCCAGCCTATATTTGTTGCCCATGACCGTGAAGACTTATTAAGCTGGCTGCAACAGCAACCGCTGCTGCATTATGACCCCCAATTTGACACCGTAATGACACATGCAGGTATTCCACCCTGCTGGGACTTAAAGCAAGCACAAAAACATGCGCAAGAATTGCAGGAACTCCTGCGTGGTGATCATGCTGCAACATTTTTTGCTGGTATGTATGGCAACCAGCCCAACCTTTGGAGTGATCAGCTTAAAGGTATGGATCGCTGGCGTTGCATTACCAACCATTTCACTCGTATGCGCTTTATTACCCCTGAGGGGAGGCTCAATTTAACCCACAACGGTAAAGTGGATCTAAATAGTAGTGAAGATGCGCCATTAAGGCCTTGGTTCAACTTACCCAGTGCCGTAACATCGCGGCAAGTATTTGGCCACTGGGCAGTATTAGAGGGTGAAACTGGAAAAGACCATGTGATTAATCTAGACATGGGCTGTGTTTGGGGTGGCCGGCTTAAACTAATGCGCCTAGAGGATGGTAAAAGCTTTAGCGTAGGTTGTGGCAAAGCATAGTGGGATTGGCGCCATCTTTAACTATTAGATATAACTAATATATAATTGCACAAACCACTGACAAGCACTAAACTGCTGCTATCTCATATAGGAATCGAATATGTCTGAAGTTACCTCCATTGCCCCAGCTGATGTTATGGACAAAGTTAGTCAGGGCGCCTACCTGGTCGACATTCGCGATGTAAATAGCTACCAAAATAGTCACATCAAAAATAGCGAACGCATTGATAACGAAACCCTGCCAACTTTTTTACGCGAAGCAGACATGGACAAACCTATCATTGTTTGTTGTTATCATGGGATCAGCTCTATACAAGCCGCAGGCTTTTTAGCTCAGCAAGGGTTTGACGAAGTGTATAGCCTAACAGGCGGATTCGCGGCTTATTCTCTGCAACATCCAGAGCACTGTAGCTCATTATGAGGCCACGCGGCTATGCCCAATAGTAAAACCTATTTAGTAGGTGGTGCCGTGCGTGATCACTTACTTGGCCTAGCTGTGTATGAGCGAGACTATGTAGTGGTAGGTAGTACACCACAAGCCCTAGTGGCACTTGGATATACTCAGGTAGGTAAAGACTTTCCAGTATTCTTGCACCCAAAAAGCAAAGAAGAATACGCGCTAGCGCGCACCGAACGCAAAGCTGGACAAGGGCATAAAGGCTTTCAAGTTCACGCAACGCCAGGGGTGACCCTAGAAGACGATTTACTGCGCCGCGACCTTACTATTAATGCCATAGCTCAAGCGCCAGACGGACAACTCATTGACCCCTATGGAGGCCAAAGAGACATACAAGCAAAACTACTGCGCCATGTGTCGCAGGCATTTAGTGAAGACCCTTTGCGGGTATTACGAACTGCTAGATTTGCAGCCCACCTTTACCACTTAGGTTTTAGCATTGCCCCAGAGACCAAAAACTTGTTACTCGCCATCACTCAATCTGGCGAGCTAGGCACCCTTGCTAAAGAGCGTATTTGGCAAGAAACTCATAAAGCACTTACCAGCCAGAGCCCATGGGTATATTTTGAAGTATTGGACGTGTGTGGTGCATTGCAACAGCTAATGCCCTCTTTAGCAGAATTACTCAATCGCAGACCCCATGCACTGAACACTCTCAAGCTGTTAAGCGAATCCAGCACCACCACCGAAGTGCGCCTAACCGGTTTACTATATCAGCTCAACAAACCTCAAATAGAAGACCTCGCAGCACAAATAAAAATGCCCAATGTGCACAAAGCCTTATCCCTGTCCACCAGTAACCACCAGCGCCAATTACGTGCTTATACGGAGTTAGATGCCGCTCAAAAACACTTGATGCTGAGTAATCTTGGCCTAATCCGTAGCACCGATTCTTTGGATGATTTGCTTAATGTATGCCAAGCCGTGAGCCTAAGCCAAGAACCTCTTTTTGGTTGGCAATCGCCAAAGCAACACATAGTGGATGACTTAGAAAACATACACAGCGTAAACCCTGTCGAACTAATGGCTCAAGGTTTTACTGGCAAAGGCCTTGGAGAAGAGCTTAAAAAAGCCCAGATCGCATCTATCAGAAGTGATGTTGGGTAGGTAGCACTGCGTGGTCAAAATTGCAGGAGTCGTTGAGCTCCCTAATGGTCTTGGCCTGCGTTGGATGCATTAGGTTAGGCACAAGATCCGCTAACGGCTGCAATACATAGGCGCAGGTTAAAATATCTGGCCGGGGCACTTTAGCCTGTTCATCCACCCAATCACCAAACAACAATAAATCCATGTCTAGGCCATGACTGGTAGGCTTATGACTTGAGTCTAGAGACCTTTGACGCCCATATTTAGTTTCAGTAGTACGGATCCAGGCCATCAGTTGTGGGTGACTCATCAAGCATTCAAAACCCACCACCATATTGAGAAAATCTGGCCCATCCATACCCACTGCCGGGGCCAGGTAGACAGGTGAAGCCTCCACACGGCCAAAGGCTGCCCTTAGTTCAACAATGCCTGCTTGAAGGCTTGTTTGGGGCTCTATATTAGCCCCTAAACCTAAGTAAACATATGTCATTATGCTGGCTTTTGGCCACGTTGAATCATGACACCAACATCGTGCGCATTGGCAATAGCATCAGGTTTCCCTAGTTTAATACTCACAAACGGCACCGGGAATTCCGTTAAAATTAATGCTGCAATTTCTTCAGCCATGGTTTCTACAAGCAAAAACTCGCTTTGCTCTACGAACTCTGTGAGCCTGTCTGATACATCTTTGTAGCTCACAGTTCGGTCGATGTCTTCAGTGGCAGCAGAAGGGCTAATGTCCACTGCCATTTCTACATCTAACACCACCTTTTGGCGGATTTTGCGTTCCCAGTCAAAAATACCAATAACGGTGTCTACAGCTAAGCCATGTACATATACTGTGTCCATTGTGACCTCTTTTTATGTGGGTATTAATAAAGTTATTATTGAGCAACCACCGGTAACTCATTTAACGGCCAACGGGGTTTTACTTTAAGTGTTAGGTCGTCACACTGGCCCGCTGCCAAACGTTGAGCTCCAGCGTAAGCAATCATTGCACCATTGTCAGTGCAGTACTCTGGCCTTGGGTAATAGACCTTAGCGCGCAATTTAGCGGTCTCTGCTGCTAGCTTTTTACGTAAGCTCAAGTTAGCACTAACGCCGCCAGCCATAACTAACGTAGAAAGCTTAGTTTGCTGCAGAGCCCGGCGACACTTAATGGCTAATGTATCCACAACAGCCTGCTGAAAAGCCACAGCAATATCAGCTTTGTCTTGCTCATTTAAACACTCTTGCTGTTTCTTAATGTCTTGAATTGCATAGAGTACAGCGGTTTTTAAGCCACTAAAACTCATGTCTAAGCCAGGCCTATCTACCATCGGGCGAGGGAACTTGAACCGCGTCGCATCTCCAAGCAAGGCAAGGTTAGCAACCAAGGGGCCACCTGGGTAATCTAAGTCCATCATCTTAGCCACCTTGTCGAAGGCTTCGCCAGCAGCATCATCTAAGGATTCACCAAGTAATTCGTATTCACCTAAAGAGCGTACATGCACCAATTGAGTGTGGCCACCAGACACCAGTAATGCTACAAACGGTGGCTTAGGCGCATTTTCTTCTAACATAGGTGCTAAAAGATGGCCTTCCATGTGATGCACCCCAATAGTAGGAAGATCCCACGCCATGCCTAAAGCACGTCCTGTGGCAGCACCCACCATTAACGCACCAATTAGGCCAGGGCCTGCAGTATACGCTACGCCATCAACATCACCGTAAGCCAAGCCTGCCTTATTAAACACCTCACGCATTAATGGGACTAGTTTGCGAATATGGTCACGAGAAGCTAACTCTGGCACTACGCCACCGTATTCCGCATGCACAGCTACTTGGCTGTAAAGTGCTTCAGACACTATGCCCTTTTCGGTATCGTAGATGGCGACTCCTGTTTCGTCACACGATGTTTCTATGCCTAGTACGCGCATGAATATGCCAACTTTCTCAAATATATAGGTAAGTAGGGCCAGAATTTTACCTTTCATCAAGCCTAATGACCACATGTACCGAAGCGATTTCCATCATCTTTGAAAAACACGTCTAACTTGATGAAAAATGAGCTTTACACTGGCCAACACATAAGAGTAAAATATGCGGCCTTAATCAATTAGGAACACCTCCTTAGGCAAGCTTTTAAGATCTTAAGGAAGTGGATACAAAAACATTCGGATGGTTGCCTAATGCAGCCCCCCACAATTAGGTAAAGATATGCCAGCTGTAAAACTGAAAGACAACGAACCATTTGATATTGCTCTACGCCGCTTCAAACGCGCTTGTGAAAAAGCAGGTACTTTAGCAGACGTTCGCAAGCGCGAATTCTACGAAAAGCCAACCAGCGTTCGTAAGCGTCAAGCTGCTGCTGCTGTTAAGCGTCATGCTAAGAAGCTAGTACGCGAAAATCGTCGTCACGTTCGTTTGTACTAGGCTTTACACCTAAATAGAACCCTGCACGACCTGCTTTACAGCCCGATAACCAAGGGCTACTTAGTAAAGCTATACATAGGGGCGGTTTTTCAGTTACCCGCCCCTTTGTCGTTTCTGACGTTTACGCATTGAGCGCAACCTAAGCAACACCCTAATTACTGAAACCAACATAGCGAGAACTCACCATGTCCGATTTAAAGCTTCAACTTAAAGACGCTCAAAAACAAGCCATGCGTGACAAAAATAAACCTCGCCTAACCTGTATTCGCACTATGCTATCAGAATTTAAACGCATAGAAGTTGATGAGCGTATAGAGTTAGATCAAGCCCGCGGCCTAGCCGTACTCGATAAGATGCTCAAGCAACGTCGCGACTCTATCAGCCAGTACGAAGCTGCCAACCGCCAAGACTTAGCTGATGTTGAGCATACAGAAATAAATGTGATTCAAGAATTTTTACCTACCCCACTCACAGATGATGAAATAAGTGCCTTAATCACGCAAGCCATTAGCGATTCTGGTGCCAGTAGCATGCAAGATATGGGCAAAGTGATGGGTATTCTTAAACCACAGTTGCAAGGCCGCGCAGATATTGGCAAAGTAAGTGGTAAGATCAAAGCACAACTTGCTTAAGCTTTTATTAAAAGGCATACCACTTGGCGTCACGCATACCGCAATCATTTATCGATGACCTTCTAGACCGTACCGACATCGTCGATTTGGTAGATGGCCACGTAAAGCTTAAAAAAACAGGCCGCAACTATTCTGCATGCTGCCCTTTCCATAAAGAAAAAACACCTTCCTTTAGTGTTGCCCCAGACAAGCAGTTTTATTATTGCTTTGGTTGCGGCGCCGGGGGCAATGCCATCGGTTTTTTAATGCAGCTGGCAAACCTTAACTTCCCTGAAGCGGTAGAAGAACTCGCAGGCAAAGCGGGCCTCACAGTGCCCAAAGATGACAGCGTCACTAGCAAAGCAGCATCTGCAGCTAGCCAAGCCAAAACTCAGGCACGCAACCAAGCGTATGACATACTTAACCAAGCCAGCCAATACTATCAGAGTCAGTTACGCCGCCACCCGGATCGACAAAAAGCAGTTACCTACCTTAAAGGTCGCGGGCTTAATGGCCAAATAGCACAGCGATTTGGCGTAGGCTATGCACCCACTGGTTGGCAAAACTTGATGCAAGAACTGGCGCCTAAAGTTGAACAAGAACAGGGTTTGATAGACGCTGGAATGGTGGTGGAGAAAGAAGAAAACAAACGCCGCTACGATCGCTTTAGGGACCGCATCATGTTCCCTATAAAAGACTACAAAGGCCGTATTATTGCGTTTGGTGGGCGAGTACTCGGTGATGATAAACCCAAGTATTTAAACTCCCCAGAAACTGTAGTATTTCACAAACAAAAGGAACTTTATGGCCTCTATGAGGCCCGCCAACACGAACGCAATCTTAAGCGCATCATGGTGGTAGAAGGCTATATGGACGTTGTTGCACTAGCGCAGCACAATATAAACTATGCGGTGGCTACCCTTGGCACCAGCACCAGCAGCTTTCATTTAGAACGCATCTTTAAATTAGTGAGCGAAGTGGTATTTTGTTTTGATGGTGACGCTGCAGGGCTTAAAGCTGCAGATCGCGCCATGCATACCTGCCTGCCTTATATGCAAGATGGCAGACAAGCCCGCTTCCTGCTACTGCCAGATGGTGAGGACCCCGATTCTCTAGTGCGCCAAGAAGGTAACGATAAGCTTACAGCACGCATTGTAGATGCCACACCACTAAGTGACTTTTTGTTTCAACGCTTAGGCCAAGATCTAGACCCCCATAACCTAGAGCACAGAGCAAAGCTTGCCACCGACGCCAGCCCATTAATTGCAATTATCCCAAAGGGGATTATGCGCAGTATGATGCATGCACGACTCAGCAAAATTACGGGCCTAGATAAAGATACGCTAGCAGAACTAAGTGCGCTAAAAGTGCCTACCCCTGCAGCACACTCTGAGCTTAATCCTACGCCAGTTGCAAACACACAGGCCAGCACTAGCAGACAGGCACCTAACACTGGGCCTGCTCAAGATTCAGATCAAAACAGTACCCATGATTACGCTGATTATCACATGACAGAGGCTAATCCAGACATAGCAGACAACATTCAACACTGGCATGATGAACACTCTCATGCCCAGTCTTCTGAAGACCCCTCTCTTTCATCAAAGCAGAACTTTAGTGCTGTTTTACCTAAAGTACAAAACCCTGCTCACGCTGCAATACGGATTATCTTACGACACCCAGAAGTGGTTGAACATGTTGATGAAATTCCCAGCCATTTAGCCGAATTGAAAATGCAAGATGCTGGGGTGCTCACTCAGTTACTCAATACAGTGCAAACCATGCACAAGGCCTTGAAACGCTGGCCAAACCCTGCAGAATTGCACATTGAATGCGCCACTTGGGATGCTTGGCCCATGTTACGCCAGTTAGCTGCTATGGAATCGTTACTGCCCCAAGGCAACTATCCTCAGCAGCTAGACGAAGCCATTAGCCGCTTGCTAGGCCATCATTTTGATGAGCGATTTAACCAACTAATACACCTAGCATCACAGCCTAATGCCGATGCTAATACAAAAAAACAGCTAAAAGACCTGCTAAAAGAAAAAGAAGAGTTGCAAAATCGGCTGAAAAGTAGACAATAGGCACACCACGGATCTTATAACGGTCCACGGCTACCGGGCGGCATGCTAGGCATCGCAAAAACAGTCCCATTACGGCTATCGTCTCGTGCAGGCTTCAAAAAGCACAAACTATCAGCTATTCCCTTATACTTTGTGGAAGAATTATTGTTTTTCTACTATAATGGGGCGCTGAAATTTTCAATATCCGTTCACTTACTAAAGGGTTGCCATGGCCGCCAACGAACAGCAACAATCTCGCTTAAAAGAACTGATCACAAAAGGTCGTGAGCAGGGCTTTTTAACCTATGCAGAAGTTAACGATCACCTGCCGCAAAATATTGCCGACCCAGATCAGGTCGAAGATATTATCGGCATGATTAACGACATGGGGATCACCGTATCTGAGCAAGCGCCAGATGCAGAAACCTTACTTATGACAGACGGCGACTCTACGGATGAAGCCGCCGCTGAAGAAGCTGCTGCCGCACTGGCTGCTGTGGAAAATGAGGCAGGCCGAACGACAGACCCAGTGCGTATGTACATGCGCGAAATGGGAACGGTAGAACTATTGACCCGTGAAGGCGAAATCGTCATTGCTAAACGCATTGAAGAAGGCCTACGCGATGTGATGGCTGCTTTAGCTCATTACCCAGATAGTGTTATCACTATTATTGATGTCTATAAGCGCATCTTTACTGAAGAAGGCCGTTTAAGCGATCTTTTTAGTGGCTACATCGATCCAGATGGTGAGCCTAATCCGTCTCCAATCAATCCCACCACTGTCGTGAAGAGCGATAATGATGAAGAAGAAGAAGAAACGGACAACGGCCCAGACCCAATTGAAACAGCGGAACGTTTTGCCGAGCTAGAAGAACAGCTTGTAACGTCGCTCCTTGCTGTTGAAAAGCATGGCCGTGAAAGCCCACAAGCTAAGGAAGCGTATGCTCACCTTGGTTTTCTGTTCTCACCACTGAAGCTAGTGCCTAAGCACTTTGAGTCTGTTGCTAAGTACCCACGTGGTGCTTTAGCCCGTATTCGGGCACAAGAAAAAATTATTACCGTCATATGCAACCGCAAAGCGAAAATGCCACGTGATGTTTTCCTTGCCCAGTTCCCTGGCAACGAAACTAACGTTGGTTGGGCAGACGAACTTATCGCCAGTGGCGAACCCTATGCGCCAGCAATCCGCCGCAACGCCGTAGATCTTCGTCGTGCACAACGTAAGTTGTCCATGGTGGTTGAAGAATCAGGCCTTAGCCTAAGCGAAATTAAAGACATCAATCGCCGCATGACTATGGGTGAAGTGCGTGCCCGCCGTGCGAAAAAAGAAATGGTGGAAGCTAACCTCCGTTTGGTTATTTCCATTGCCAAAAAGTACACTAACCGTGGGCTTCAATTCTTGGATCTTATCCAAGAAGGTAACATTGGCTTGATGAAGGCTGTTGATAAGTTTGAATACCGCCGCGGTTATAAGTTCTCTACTTATGCCACATGGTGGATTCGTCAGGCAATTACCCGTTCTATTGCTGACCAAGCCCGTACTATACGTATTCCCGTGCACATGATTGAGACGATTAACAAGCTCAACCGTATATCTCGTCAAATGCTTCAGGAAATGGGCCGCGAGCCCACGCCAGAAGAACTAGGCGAGCGCATGGAAATGCCAGAAGAAAAGATTCGCAAAGTACTAAAAATTGCTAAAGAGCCTATTTCTATGGAAACCCCCATAGGTGATGATGAAGATTCAAGCTTAGGCGATTTTATCGAAGACAGCTCTATGGATTCTCCTATCGACTCCGCCACAGGCGAAGGCTTAAGAGAAGCAACACGAGATGTATTAGCGGGCCTTACCCCTCGCGAATCTAAAGTCCTACGTATGCGTTTTGGTATCGAAATGAACACCGACCATACCCTAGAGGAAGTGGGCAAACAGTTTGATGTGACACGTGAACGTATCCGTCAAATTGAAGCCAAGGCACTACGTAAGTTGCGCCACCCAATGCGCTCTGATCACCTACGTAGCTTCATCGAAGACTAGCCTTCGCTATCACACTCACCCAGTTGCTTGGCACAAGATGCCCGGCAACTGGGTGTGCTTTTAAGAACACGCCTCAAAGCATTTCAAGCTAACAATACCTAGCAAAATAACCACGACTCATAAACCTATATTGTTCGAGTTAAATTAGCTATATTGCGTAATTGCTCTATACACATTTCTTGGTTGCATGCTTATGTCATTCACCTTATCTAAATCAAGCAATACCATAGGTATTGTGTGCGCTATTGGTGCTGGTATTTGTTTTTCTACTACAGACGTCACTATTAAGTTTCTTAGTGATGCCTATGCACTGCATCAAATTATTTTGCTGCGCTCTGGCATTGGCATGGGTGTCATTTTGATGATACTGATGGCAAGCTCTGGTGGTGTGAAGAGTTTGAAGACTAAACGCTTAAGGCGGCATTTGGTACGTGGCATTAGTGTAGTGCTGGCTAACATGTTGTTTTTTCTTGGGTTAGTAGCAATGCCTTTAGCAGATGCGGTGGCTTTATTCTTTATTAGCCCCAGTATAATTAGCCTATTCTCCATTATTTTTTTAAAAGAGTATGTGGGCCCACACCGCTGGTTTGCTATAGGTTTGGGGTTTGTGGGGGTGTTAATTATGGTACAACCGGGCACTAACGAATTTGTGCTAGCGTCCTTATTACCCATTGGCGCTGCATTTTGTTATGCCACGCTGCACACGCTTACTCGCACCATGCGTGACACTGAATCGGCTTCTACTATGACCTTCTATATTCAGGTTACGTTTATCATTGTTAGCACTCTTATATGGATGCTAGTGGGGGATGGGCGATTTAACGACCCAAGTAGCCCCTCTCTAAATTTCCTACTGAGGCCTTGGGGACCATGGGAATATAGCGACTTTAAGCTATTTATTTTACTGGGTGCAGGAAGCACTTTAGGAGGCTATCTTATTAGCCAAGCCTACCGACATGCAGAAGCTGCCTTGGCAGCTCCGTTTGAATACATTGCTTTGCCATTGGCCATGTTTTGGGGGCTAGTTGTGTTTGATGAATGGCCCAACAATATTACTCTTATAGGAAGCAGCTTTATCTTAGCTTCAGGTCTCTACACCCTATACCGAGAAACACGCCATCCACACAAGCCACAAATGGCAAGAGCACATGAACGCTAACCCACTAAACTAAGTTAAATAAACACACCTATTAACTACGACTTGAACTTGTTGCG
>Ga0209815_1000380_pt1 | contig 33147 bp, 33 predicted proteins | sample CoawatmetaG00DNA_FD_187507 | JGI IMG/M metagenome (GOLD analysis project Ga0209815, IMG submission 187507) | Marine microbial communities from the West Antarctic Peninsula - Coastal water metaG002-DNA (SPAdes) (version 2) | ecosystem: Environmental > Aquatic > Marine > Coastal ...
GCCCAAGGGCAAGCGTAAGCTGGTGCTCAATGCGATCCATGCCCATTAAAATGGCATCGCGCGTAGAGACGTCATATTCGACATTGTAGTTAGCAAGATGGCCCGTTGTTGTCATGCCATGCTTGTGTGCCTGCTCAATAATGATCCTCGCCTCATTTGGCGTTGCCTGTTTTATTTTGAGGCTGACAACACCTTCTTGGGCCCACTTATCAACCTCGTCTCTTATCTCCTTTTCGGTAATGTCATTTGGCCAGGCCGCACATTCATCCTCTGCCACACTAACGTTGTACTCGCAACGAAAGGCACCAAAGTAAGGGCCCGACACAAACAAGTGTGGACCGACAGCCCTATCCGCTTCAATTAAATCTCTCTGGGCAATCATGCGCTCAGGGAAAAACTCCCCCGCTGACCAGGTGGCAGTGACACCGTTGGCGAGAAATACAATGCCGTTATATACCACTTCCTCCGCGCGACCTTGATCAATGAGGTCTAAATTATAGTGCGCATGTAAGTCGATGAAGCCAGGAAGAATTGTTTCTGACTCGGCTAATTCTATAACTCGGGCGAGCGTTGAACTTTGTTCATTAGAAAGAAAATCAACATCGACTATTTTGCCATCGTGAATAAGTATTCCGCTGTTGCGACGGCGATTTTCGCTGATGCCATCAAATAACCAGCCTCCACGGATCAGCAACGATTCCGTCGCTGCTACAACATCCTTATCGCTGGCTAAGGCCTGTGTGAAATTAGCCAACACAAAAATTGTGTAGATAACAAACCTTATAGAATATCGTGTGCTAGGTAGATTCTTCCGCGGACGGACGGTTGAACCTAAACTGCCTAAAATATTACGCTTCATAATTGATACCTCGTCTCACAAATAAGGACTGCATGCTGGAATCAAAAAACCATGAGTTTTTAGGCTTTATAAGCGAAGTTCCATGTCTACGCGATGCATACCCGACCCCCATCCATTGACTATATGCGCAATCTCTATGGCACCAAACTTATCAAAGAACGGTGATGATTTATGGCTTGCTGCAATATTGATCAAACTAGCCCCTGAATCAAGCGCCACAGCAGAGATTCGACTCATAATAACCGAACCAATACCCAACCCTTGGGAGCGCGGGTTCAGTAAAATCCAATTGAGACTTTTTTGCTGTAAACCATGCTCTGACAGCCCAAAAGCTCCTGCGACTTTATCTTCAGTTAAGCACAATTCGTAGCCGAATGGGTTAGCGTCAAGAAACTCTGCATAATCGACACGTTCATTAGGTGCAAAGTACTCCGGACAGTTCGCATCAAAAAGTCCAAGACAGACGGACCTATCAGCCGATGCATATGGCCTGAAAATGATATTTATTGCCATGTGATTAGCCTGTAATAGTGGGTTAGGCCCCAACTAACTTAGTGCTAAGCCTTAATCGCTGACAAATAATCACGAATGAGCTCACAGAAGTCTTCACACTGGGCGTCTTGAGTAATAAACGAGGTAACTAGCCGCGCGAATATCTCGTTCTCATTTATTGTGATATTAGGTGGCAAGGTGTCGACATACCAGTCATAAAATTCTGCACCGGCAGCCTGTAAATGTTCTGCTAGCCCTTTAGGCATGATGACAAAAAGTTCATTAGATTCTACTGGCCAAACCAACTGCAGACAGCCAAAAGTCGCAATTTTTTTGGCTAACTGAGTAGCCTGAGTATTGGCGTGTTGAGCCAGATCAAGCCAATGGTCATCTTTCAACCAACCAACCATTTGAGCACCAAATAGGCGCCCCTTTGACAGCAAGTGCCCGCCTCGCTTGCGGCGATGAGTAAAGGTATCGGCTAACTCTTTGTTGAAAAATATAACCACCTCGGCACAGAGCGCACCACACTTAGTTGCGCCCAAACAGAGCACGTCTACGCCTGCCTTCCACGATAACTCTGCAGGGGTACATTGCTGCGAAGCGACAGCATTGGCAAACCTTGCCCCGTCCATGTGCACGCTCAAGCCATTATCTTTAGCCATTCTACTGAGTGCCGACACTTGCTCTGGTGTGTAGACAAGGCCGGATTCGCTGGCCTGAGTAATACTCAAAGCAGCTGCTCGCACATTATGTGGGTAGTCGGTGCCTATTGTTTGTAAATAGTCTTGCAGGTGTTTTGGGCTCATTTTGCCTTTACCCTGAGAAATAGACCGCATGCGTGCGCCACCAGTAAACAGTTCTGGAGCGGTGGACTCATCCAAAATAATATGAGCACTGTCATGGCAGAGTACAGACTCCCAAGGTTTCACCATGCACGACAAGGCCAGTGAGTTTGCCGCGGTGCCGGTAGCCACAAAATAGGCCTCAAGGTCACATTCAAAAAGGGTCTTTAGGGCCTCTACGGCCTGATTAGTCCATTGGTCATCACCATAACCATGGGTATAACCGCTGTTAGCCTGTGTTAGCATCGCTAGTACCTGCGAAGATGCGCCGGTTTGATTGTCACTGCCAAAATACATCGTAATGCTCCGCTAAAAATGAGGCCATTAATCCTCTACAGGCTGAATTTTTGTCACTGCAAAAGCCGCTAGTGCTCGCTCTCTGGATTCTTTAATATCCATTATAGGTGCTGGGTAGTTATTGCCAATGTCGACCCCAGCCGCAGTGAGCACATCAGTGGGTGCCAACCAAGGCATATGAATATATTTTTCGGGCATGTTAGAAAGCTCTGGTACATAGCGGCGAATATAGCTGCCCTGTTTGTCAAACTTTTCGCTTTGGGTAATGGGGTTAAAAATTCTAAAGAAGGGAGCGGCATCTGCACCACAGCCGGCGATCCACTGCCAACCAGCACTATTGCTGGCAAGGTCTGCATCAACTAAGCAATCCCAAAACCATTGCTCACCCTTATGCCAGTGTATGAGTAAATTCTTTACCAAAAATGAGCCCACTACCATGCGTACGCGGTTGTGCATATAACCTGTGGTGTAAAGTTCACGCATACCTGCGTCTACTAGTGGGTACCCCGTTTTGCCCTTTTGCCAGGCTTTCAGATCAGCGTCGGTATTCTCTGCCCAGGGGAAAAGATTAAAACGTACCTGCAGATTGTCGGTTGGTAACTTAGGAAAATGGTAGAGCAAATAGTATGAGAACTCGCGCCATCCCAATTCACTCATAAAGGTATCTAGACTTTTTTCGTTGGTAATAAAAGCTCCTGCCTCTGCCGCACGATGCCACGCTATGTTTGGCGATATTTGACCAAAATGCAGGTAGGCCGAAAGGCGTGACACGTTCTGTTTGTCCGGGAAATTTCGCCCTTCACGATAGTCTTGTAACTCGTCCATAACAAACTCATCAAGGCGTTCATGGGCGGCAGCTTCACTGATATTCCAGCGCACTTTCATTTGCTCGTCCCAGTTAATTTTAGGTAGTAAATTCAAGTCTTCTAGGAGTAGTGAGTGAGCACTATTTTCACTTAAGCTGATGCCTTTAGGTGGCTCCAATGGCCTACGTGGCGCAGCAACAGAAAGACAACCACGCCGATAATAAGGGGTAAATACTCTGTAGGGCGTGCCATCTTTTTTAAGCACTTGCCAAGGTTCCCACAGCAGCGAGCCATTGAAACTTTGCACCTCAAGACCGTCATCTTTGAGCGCTGTTTTAAGGATGGCGTCGCGAGCAATACGCCAAGGCTCGTAACAACGATTCCAGGTGATAGCTGCAGCTCCGGTTTGCACAGCTAGGTCACGAAGAATGGTGAGTGCATCGCCCTGAAAAAGTTGTAAACCTTGCTTGAGAGAATCGTTTAGATCTTCCAGCGCGTGATGCAACCACCAACGGCTCGCACCACCCATTTTCCAACTATCGGCGCCTTGATCATCGAGAATATATACGGGAATAATTTCACCCCGCTCGCAAGCAGCGCAGAGTGCAGGGTTGTCGGCAAGCCTTAGGTCTTGGCGAAACCACATGATAGTAGGTGCGTTAGATTGTTGTAGTGCAGCGATAAGATATATCCTCTGTGGCAATTTTTCCTGTGTGAAATTACGATTTAAGGGCAGATTTAGATTGCTCTTGTTAGCGACACCGTACCACAAATTATATAATCCCAGTCGTTCAGTCTGTTATAATTTCGCTCTTAAATTTTGCTTGGAAATTACACAATGAATGTTCTGGTTATCGGCTCTGGTGGACGCGAACATGCACTGGCTTGGAAGGCGTCTCAATCGTCAAGTGTCAGCACCGTTTATGTAGCACCGGGCAATGCAGGAACTGCGATGGAGCGCGATCTGGAAAACGTTGCGATCTCGATGGCCGATTTTACCGCACTGGCTGACTTCGCCGAGAACAATAACGTTGGCCTAACTATCGTTGGTCCTGAGCAACCATTAGTCGATGGCATTGTTGATTATTTTCAGTCCCGTGGATTAGCGATCTTTGGCCCTTCCAGCGGTGCCGCTCAATTAGAAGGCTCTAAAGCATTTACCAAAGACTTTCTTGAACGCCAACAAATACCCACTGCTAACTATGGCAACTTTACTGAGGTCGATGCTGCGCTTGAATACCTGCAACAAGTTGGCGCACCCATCGTGGTTAAAGCTGATGGTTTGGCTGCAGGCAAGGGCGTTATTGTGGCCATGACTATGGTCGAAGCGGAAGGCGCAGTGCGCGACATGCTCGCCGGAAATGCCTTTGGTGAGGCCGGCAGCCGCGTGGTGATTGAAGAATTTTTGGATGGCGAAGAAGCCAGCTTTATTGTGATGGTGGACGGAAAAAATGTATTGCCAATGGCTACCAGTCAAGATCATAAACGTGCTGGAAACGGCGACACCGGACCTAATACTGGTGGTATGGGCGCGTACTCGCCAGCACCCGTAGTGGATGAGGTGATTTATCAGCGAATTATGGATGAAGTAATCTACCCTACGGTTAAGGGTATGGCTGATGAGGGCAATGACTACACCGGTTTTTTATATGCAGGGCTAATGATTATGGCCGACGGCACTCCCAAGGTCATTGAGTATAACTGCCGCTTTGGCGACCCAGAGACTCAACCCATACTACTTCGTCTACAATCTGACTTGGTAACCCACTGTTTAGCTGCTTTAGAGGGAACGCTAAATCAACAAATAACGCAGTGGGATCCTCGACCCTCTATCGGCGTGGTACTAGCTGCAGGCGGTTACCCTGGAAGCTATCGTGGTGGTGATGTTATTTCGGGTTTGTCTGATACCCCTGCTGATGCAGACCAAAAGGTCTTTCATGCCGGCACTGCCATGTCCGACGGCAATGTGGTGACCAGTGGCGGGCGTGTACTCTGTGCAACCGCGATGGGTGAGACAGTGTCTGAGGCTCAAGCTCGCGCCTATGAGCTGGCCTCTAAGATTCGTTGGGATGACGTTTATCTGCGTGATGATATTGGTTGGCGCGCAATTGCTCGAGAACAAAATAGCTAATTCCGAACTCACTAAAGGAGCGTTACGTGTTCAGCGATAACGTCTTTTTTAGCGCTGATATTGGTTTTACTTCGTTTAGTCAGTCCCACCTCGGTGCGGTGATTTTTTATCCTCTTTGTAATAATCTTCGTCAATGCTGCTCGGCGCGTTGGAATCGTCTATTTCTTCATCTTATCTGGCACACTGCAAGCGATAATCACGTCGGATCCAGACGGTGGCTACCCCAGTTATGGGTTCTTTGAATACTGGATTGTTCAATGTGGTCTGGTTTTTGTGGCGGTTCATCACCTGCTCGCGTTTAAACTCTATCCCAGAGCAAAGGGCATTTTGCGCACATTTGTCTGGCTGAATATCTATATCCTGTGCTTGATACCCATTAACCTTTGGTTAGACGCTAATTATTTTTATATGATGAGCAAGCCCGTTAACCCCTCTTTCCTGGATTTTTTTGGTCCCTGGCCATTCTACATAATAGTCACAGAGAGCTTGACCATGGTCTTTTTTTTCCTGGCTTATTTTTCTATATTTATCGCTAGGAAGAACAAGTTAAAATTGGATACAATAGAGTCTTGAAGACACTTGGATGATGTTTCGTGACTGATCGTAAATTAACAGGGCTCGACAAAATTTTAACCCAGCTTGATCAAGGTCTACGCACAGCTTTTACCGGCGCGCCTCTCCCTGATCGAAAGTCTCCTGCGGATACCATCGCGGATACAAGCCTTAACGATAATGATCGCGCTCATACGATTGGTCTTATGCGCGTTAATCATACCGGTGAAGTCTGTGCTCAAGCGCTCTACCAAGGTCAAGCGCTCACTGCAAAACTGCCTGAAGTACGCGAGCAAATGAAGCATTCAGCCGCAGAAGAGATCGACCATTTGGCCTGGTGTGAAGAGCGTATCAACAATCTTGGCGGCCAAACTAGTCTTCTAAATCCAATTTGGTATGCAATCTCTTTTGGCATTGGTGCTGGAACTGGGCTAATTAATGACAAACTAAGCTTAGGGTTCGTCGCTGCAACTGAAGATCAAGTGTCAGCTCATTTAAGTAAGCATCTTTCTGAATTGCCGAAAGATGACTTAAAAAGTCGGGCTATTGTCGAAGAAATGCTCGTCGATGAACAACGTCATGCACAGGCAGCTCGTGATGCTGGGGGCTATGAATTTCCTTCTCCCGTCAAAAAGTTAATGACGTTAGCCTCATCGGCTATGACCCTAAGCAGCTATCGACTATAAGCGCTTTTAACCTTTACACATTAGGATTTCTATGAAAATTTGAGTGCTATATTCAAATGTGAGCGACAATTATGCTTTCACAAATAATGCGTCTCAGATATTATTGCGCCCACTCTCAAATAGCTCTGAGAAAGTCATACATGTTTTCAAGATATCTGGTTATTACCTTGATGATGGTTCTATGCTCATCTATTGGGCTTAATTTTATGGCACAACTGAGCAAGTCTAAATTTGTCCAGAGTGAAGACTTGCCTCAGGGCGCTCACCATTTTCCGCGGATAACGACCACCTGCACAATCGCCTTCATTGGCAGTTAAACAAACGTGTTAAATCACGAGTTATCGCTAGTTCGATGACGGGCCTTTTGATAAGCGGCGGTTCCTCGGGCATAGCGCTGATTGGCTATATCTGAGTTTGGCGTCCTGCAAGCAGTGACGATTGGGTGTCTATATTTGCGCTACAAGCTGTACTTTATAGTGTCGTATTTGTTTTAGCCGGGCGAAATAGATCGATAACGCAATTTTCTGACGCTGCATAAAACCTCTATTGAGCCTTTGATTTTATCATCGACGCTTAGAACATCGCCCTAGACGTCGATGATTGTCTCTCTGTCTTGAATCAATCCCACTATCTTCTCAGAAAGCCACTGATGAATTGGCGAACCAGAAGTGCGCTTATGCTGAAGTAAGACTAATTTTATTTTACCTTCGTGGGGAATATCCGCCGGGTATCGCTTACGAATAATGCGATGCATCTCTCGTTCCATAGTCACGCCGTACTTAGCCGCAACCATGAGGCAATCGGTGTCACATACGGTTTCCATTGCTGTCATTAACTGATTAGTCACCAGGGTCTTTTTACGCTTGAGGCCTAACTCTCGAAGCGCTCGATCAAATCGAGCATCAGTTCTTGCGCTGACCCTCTTGGAGATCAGTAGATAATATTGAATAAACGGATATTCAAGAATTTCGGTCAGTGTGACTGTTTCTTTATCGGCTAAAGGGTGACCTTCACGCATCCAAATTGATGGGGTAAAAATTGCCAATGGTGTTGTGGTGACATCGTCTGTCATGGTCTTTTCAATATCGATCGCAAAGTCTAAGACCCCGTCTGCTAGCTCACCTTCCACTGAGTCAGTTTCACTTGAGATAGATAAGATTAGTCCTGGCGCATATTCAGTAATCACTTTAGTCAATTGTGATATCAAAGAGATAGCGACAAATTCGGGTACAGCAATGGTAATCTCACCAACATAAGTTGTGGGGTCAAATTCACCCTCACTAACCATATCCAGAATCCCATCGAGTAATCTTGGTAACCGTTGCTGCAGATCTCTTGCTTTTGGGGTCGGGACCAGCTCATTGCCAGTTCGCGTGAACAGCGGATCGTCAAGTTGATAGCGCAATCGCTGCAGCACGCGACTCATAGCTGGCTGACTAATAAATAGGCGCGCTGCGGCGCGTGTAACGCTTTTCTCTTCAAGCAGAGCCTGTAGCGAAACCAATAGATTTAAGTCAAGCCGGGAAAGCTTTTGTAAGTTCATCAGAGCCTCTTAATAGATATACCAAAAACGCATATAGTTCATGCAATCAATGCATTTGGATTATGCCTTGTGAGCGACTATATTAGCAACCTCGTCGAAAGGGCAGGAGCTTCTAATTCCAATAGCTAAGAACTAGGCTTAGACTTTAACTTGAGACAGCATGACCAAATTCGTTCGCGATTATTACCCCTCTTAATCCTGCTACAGGATTTTTCAAAGGGACCTTTCTAAGGTCCCTTTTTTTTTATTTTGAATATCCGCAGGGTCATACCAATTTCACATATAGTTGATGCATATAATGCATTTGCAACATGACCTATCGAGTAATATAGTGCGTGCATTGGAGCAATGACGCTCTCAAATAATTAAGGAAAATAGAAATGACGCTCGTGTATTTGCTAATAGGCTTCACTGGACTAGCAGGAGCTGCAATTGCGAAAGATGACTTCGCTAAATTGAAAGCACCCGAAGTAAAAAATAAGTAATAAGAAGAACCCGCTCACTTAGTGGCTCTAGAAATAGTACAACCCAATTCAGCTTTAACCAAACCCCTCTTAATCCTTGCTATAGGATTTTTATAGGGACCTTCCAAGGTCCCTTTTTTTTAACCTTTTTTTAGCCGTTGCTTTTAAATGTCACCTCCATTGTTTCTTTTTTGAATATATACACACAATCGCATAATAAAGAATTACTATCCACCATTCCTAAGGCAGTGGTGGAAGCGGTACAGATGTTGGTGCCACCATGGGCCTATAATTCAGGAGCTATCATGACTATGTCCGCGGTACCAATTGTCGTTAAGAGCGAAAAATTATTTCTATCTAACTTTCATAGAAAGCATTATCCAGCAAAAAGTACGATTATCTTGTTAAAGGAACTGTTAGCGTCTTAGCGGAAGATGGCAATGACGAAAAAGACATGATAGTCACCTACCTCAATCCAGGTGAGTTTTTTGGAGAAATAGGGATTTTTGAAGAGCACCCTCGTAGCGCTTGGATTAAAACTAAAACTGACTGTGAAGTCTGTGAAGTCTGTGAAGTCTGTGAAGTCTGTGAAATTAGTTACTCAAAGTTCACGCCGCTTTATCAAAAAGAACCTAAAATCTTATTTTCGGTCGCTAAGCAGATTGCTAAGAGACTTAGGAAAACGACCCAAAAAGTAAGTGATTTGGCGTTTTTAAGTGTCACTGGCCTTATTACTCAGGTACTTAAAGATCTTGCGAAGCAACCTGATGCCATGACTCACCCAGACGGGATGCAAATTAAGATTACTCGTCAGGAAATTGGCCGTATTGCGGTTTGTTCGCGTGAAATGGCCGGACGAGTGATAAAAGAACTTGAAAGCCATGGTCTTATAAGTGTTGCAGGCAAAACTATGGTTCTTCTCGGCGCTTGATGAAACATAGCTTCAATCACAATCTCATCGGTAATGTTTTCTGTACCAGCTTTGTCGCTAGAGTAATGTTAACTGAATAATTCTTTCAATTTCTCGCCAGGCTGCTCGCTCCGCATGAATGCTTCGCCCACTAAAAACCCTTGAACATTTCTCTTGCGCATTGCAATAACATCGGCAGAGGTGTGAATGCCGCTCTCTGTCACCACTATTGCTTTAGACGGCATTTTATCCAGCAACCGATAAGTGTTTTCCAAAGAAACCTCAAAGGTATGCAAATTACGGTTATTAACCCCAATCAGGGTGTTCTCTAACTGAATAGCTATCTCTAATTCATATTCATTATGCACCTCAACTAGCACATCCATCCCAAGAGATACCGCAAGTTTATGTAGCTGCTTTAGCTGTCTTTCATCAAGAGCAGCGACAATCAACAAAATACAGTCAGCGCCTAACATGCGAGCCTCGTAAATCTGGTATTCATCAACAATAAAATCTTTTCGGATAACCGGCAGGTTGCATGCCTGGCGAGCCGCCTGCAGGTGAGCATCTGAGCCCTGAAAGAAATCAATGTCAGTCAATACAGATAGGCAACAGGCTCCTCCGTTTTCATAACTCTTAGCAATCTGTGCTGGATCAAAATTGTTGCGAATGACACCTTTGCTCGGAGAAGCTTTTTTGATTTCTGCAATAACAGCTGATTCCCCGGCGCTTATCTTTGCCTTAACCGCCTCAGTGAAACCTCTAGGCTTAGAGGCTGTTACCAAATTTTCAATCAAAAAAGATAGGGGTACCAAGGCAACGCGCTCGGCAACTTCTACCCGCTTTCGCGCTAAAATTTTCTTTAATATGGTCGGTGTTTTTACAGTCATGCATGTCTCTCTTTTGGTCAAGCTAAATGCTATTGGTAAGCATCACAAGTTGATCTATTTTTGCACTCGCTGCTCCAGACATAATTGACTGTTGCGCCATGACAAATCCGTCTTGAATAGATTCTGCGCATCCAGCGACATAGAGTGCCGCGCCAGCATTAAGGGCGATTAAGTTAGCCGCGGCGGGCAATTCTCCGCCAAGTGCCGAAGTCATTATGGCAAGCGATTCTCGGGCATCCAGAACAGACAACCCGCTTAATGATTGTCGCTCATTAAAATAGTCATCTGGAAATACGCTATATTCAGTAAGTAGCCCGTCTTTAAACTCTGCAACAAATGTTTCTGCCGCGATACTAATCTCATCCAATCCGTCTGCCGAGTGAACTACCATTACATGCTCTGCCCCCAATCGACCAAGCACCTCTGCCATTGGCCGGCATAAAGCTCGATCATAAACGCCTATAAGCTGTCGTTTAACCGCCGCCGGATTCGTCATAGGCCCAAGAATATTGAAAATCGTTCTTAGTGCTAACTCCTTTCTCGGTCCAACGGCATGTTTCATCGCGCTGTGATGAGAAGGTGCATACATAAACCCAACACCTATCTGGTCAACACACTGCGCTACCTGCTCGGCATTCAGATTCAGATTGACACCTGCCGCTTCAAGCACATCGGCGGCACCGCTTTTACTACTTACCGAGCGATTCCCATGTTTTGCTACGCGCCCACCGGCCGCTGCCACAACAAAGGTTGAAGCCGTAGAAACATTGAATAGATTAGATTCGTCACCTCCAGTGCCCACAATATCAACTAAATTATCGCCGTAAATTTCAACACCTATGACAAGCTCACGCATCACTTCAACAGCGCCTGTGATTTCATCAATGGACTCGCCTTTGATGCGCAGCGCGACTAAAAAAGCACCTATTTGGGCATCGCTGGCTCCACCAGACATGATCTGACGCATGACGTCGCGCATCGCGTCTCTAGTTAGATCCTGCTGATTAATAATTAACGGTAAAGCCTGCTTAATTTCCACTAGCTAAGCCTCCAAAAAGTTACGTAATAAATCATGTCCATGCTCTGTAAGAATCGATTCAGGATGAAACTGAACACCCTCAATAGTCAATTCTTTGTGCCTTATCCCCATGATCTCATCTAATGACCCATCTTCATTTTCAGTCCAGGCAGTAATCTCAAGGCAGGACGGCAAACTACTCTGCTCAATCACCAATGAGTGGTAACGGGTAGCCACGAAGCGCGCACCAAGGCCCTGAAAGACACCGCTATTGTGATGACAAATTCTTGAAGTTTTACCGTGCATCACCTGCTTGGCGCGGATAATTTTGCCACCAAACGCCTGGGCAATGCATTGATGGCCAAGGCAAACACCTAAAATGGGTAACTTACCGGCAAAGCGAGTTATGACCTCAACCGAAATACCTGCTTCATTCGGCGTGCAGGGCCCTGGAGAGATGACTATCTTTTCTGGCGCTAATTTTTCGATATCCGCAATAGTAATCTCATCATTCCTAAAAACCTGAACATCTGCCTTTAATTCCGCCAAATACTGAACAATGTTGTAGGTAAAAGAATCGTAATTATCAATCATTAAAATCATTTGACTACCCCACAAACCATTGCTGCTGCGCGCATGACTGCTCGAGCTTTATTCATCGTCTCTTCCCACTCTAACTCAGGGACTGAATCGGCAACAACACCACCGCCCGCCTGAACATGTAACATCTTGTCTTTGATAACCGCGGTGCGGATCGCAATAGCCATATCCATATTGCCATTCCAGCCAATGTAGCCCACGGCGCCGCCATAAATATTTCGCTTCACCGGCTCTAGTTCATCAATAATTTCCATCGCTCTAATTTTAGGCGCGCCACTCAAGGTTCCAGCCGGTAAGGTTGCCTTCAAGACGTCAATTGCATTCATCCCTGCATTCACCTGGCCGACCACATTTGAAGTAATATGCATAACATGGGAATAGCGTTCAACCACCATTTTTTCAGTCACTTCCACAGATCCCGGCTGGCTAATTCTTCCGACATCATTACGACCTAAATCAATCAACATAAGATGTTCGGCAATTTCTTTAGGGTCGGCCAACATTTCTTTTTCTAATAATTGATCATCGACTGCCGTTTCACCACGCCGACGCGTGCCAGCGAGAGGACGCACCGTCACTTGCTCGTCTTCCAATCGCGCTAACACCTCAGGGGAAGAGCCGACAATATAAAAGTCTTCTAAATCGAGAAAGTACATATAGGGAGAAGGGTTAAGTCGGCGCAAGGCACGATACAAGTTTATCGGCGCTTCATCAAAGGGCGCAGAGAATCGTTGCGAGGGAACCACCTGCATGACATCCCCAGACAGCGTGTACTGCTTCACTGTATCAACGGCTCGTTTGTAATTATCTTTACCAAAGCTTGATACGAAGGCGTCTTCCGCAAGGCCATCGCCATCCATATTCATAGGTGGCAAGTCAGGCTTTGGTTGGACTAGTTTAGCTTCTAACTCATCCAGCCTAATTTCAGCGTCAGCTAAAGCATTAGGATCTTTAGCATCTGCATGCACTACCAGCATGATCGTGCCTGAAAGATTATCGAAAACAGCGACCTCGTCAGACGCCATCAATAATACATCCGGCGTACCAAGTTGATCTGGCGGCGCACTTTTAGCCAATCTTGGCTCAACATAACGCACCGTATCATAACCAAAGTAGCCAACCAGCCCGCCGGTAAATCTGGGTAAATCTGGCAGGTCCGGCATACTAAATAGATTTCGGAACCGTTCCACTTCGGCCAGTGGGTCATCCGTCATTCTGGCTACCATAGGTTTGCCGTCACGGATAATCTCCAGCCGATTTCCATATAGCTTAAGCACGGTAGATGTCTGCAAGCCAATGAGGGAGTAACGGCCCCATTTTTCTCCGCCTTGAACGGATTCAAAAAGATAAGAATTTGATCCAAATGCCAACTTTAAATAAACACTCAAGGGTGTTTCTAGATCAGCGAGCACCTCACGGGTGATGGGAATTCGATTAAAATTTTGGGTTGCCAAGGTGGCAAATGTATCGGGATTCATGACAGCTTCCTGGTTCTTTTGTGATTTAGTTTATGCAGGCACGCAACATGCCTAAGGCTAATTAGTCTCGCCAACAGCAAAAACTCAAATCAAAATGAACATACAAAGTGTCTTTCAAAGACTATCTCCTTAATCAGGTCACCATTGTAATCAATATCACGATATCAATAAACCTTTGACCTCTGGCCGACGCCCTAAAGCTATAACTTAACTGTTACTGCTATCCTACGCTAGCAAGTTCAGCTCGAAGTTTACCAATAACGTCGGAGTAATCTGGCTGGCTAAAAATGGCTGATCCCGCAACAAATGTGTCTGCACCTGCCGCAGCAATCTCCGCGATATTGGCAACGCCCACACCACCATCAACCTCTAATCGAATGTCATAACCACTGGTATCGATCATTTTCCTGGCTTGCTTTAACTTATCAATTGTTGAGGGGATAAATGCCTGACCGCCAAAGCCTGGGTTAACTGACATTAACAATAACATATCGATTTTATCCATCACCCACTGCGTACTATCAAGGCCCGTTCCAGGATTTAACACAAGGCCAGACTTACAGCCAAGCTCGCGCACTAACTGCAAAGACCTATCAATGTGATTGGTTGCCTCTGGGTGAAATGTTATGTAACTAGCACCAGCATCGGCGAACATTCTAATTAAATCATCTACTGGGCTAACCATAAGGTGAACATCAATCGGAGCAGTAACACCATGATCCCGCAAAGCCTTACACACCATCGGCCCGATAGTCAGGTTAGGCACATAATGATTATCCATTACATCAAAATGGACTATGTCAGCGCCTGCCTTAAGCACATTATCGACCTCTTCTCCTAGACGAGCAAAATTAGCCGCTAAAATAGACGGAGCAATTAAATAATCAGTCATAGGGCACCTGAGTTTGGTTAGTCATATAAGTACAATTTAGAAATCATTATATACTGCGACTGATGATAGGGGCAAAATTACAAAAAAGGCCGCTAAATTTAGCGGCCTTTTTTAGATGATATCTCTCTTTTCTTGCTACTCTTCTGTCGAGGCTTCTCTCTCTTTTTTCCAAGCCTTTAGCTTAGCTTTCATTTTCCCTTTCATCGCCTTACGAGCCTTACGAGCTTCTTTTTTAGTGACAAAGCCATCACCATCTAAGTCCATCTCTTGGAAACGAGCGCGGCCTCTGTCCGACATTTTTTGGACCATCGCCTCATGCTCCGCATAAGACACTCTGTCATCGTTATCAAGATCAGCTTCCTTAAACAAATCTCCTCGCCCTCGCTCATGACCAGGCCCTTTATCTCGCTCGCCTTTATGGTGATCAGCGAACACAGATACAGATAAAAGCGATACCAATATAAAAATAATTCCTTTATTCATCCTTATTACCTCCTCGTGTAACTGCTGGTTTGCTTATAACAACGATGTTAACGCCATTTAGTTGACAGGAAGTGTCTTTCTTATTTCCTCGATATCATTACCAATCAATAAGTGGCGCTGATTTCTTCAGTCGCATGTCGCTTAATATCATCAAGTCATCTCGGATTAAATCATCATCATTTGGCAAAATAAGTGAAAGTCCTGACGAAAGATGTAAATCTGAGGCCCCTTCTTTTATACTGAGTGATAGTAGATCGCTGAGATTCATAGTAATAGTTCCTTTATTACGTCAATTAATGGATTGTCAGTTTGTTAATTCTTAGTGTGCGATTAATAACACTGTGATTCTGAGAATAAGTACCCATATTCTTTTAATTAATAGGTCTACGTAGAAGAACCCTGATTGGGTCCATCCTGCTGGGACAGGGATCATACTTAGATTTATACGTAAAGGCATAGATATTATGAGCAAATTCCTCGGCGTGGTTATGGACCCCATCAAGTCCATTAATTACCACAAAGACACTACTCTGGCTTTATTGCTTGCTTCCCAAAACCAAGGCTATGAGCTATTTTATATGGAGCAAAATAGTCTATTTATCGACAGCACTGGACCTGGCGCAAAAATGTCTTCCCTTAAGGTACATGCCGATGCCAATAGCTGGTACGAACTAGGCGAGAGCATTATCAAACCTCTCAGTGATCTAGATGTTATTTTGATGCGCAAAGACCCGCCGTTCGATAGCGAATTCATCTACTCTACATACATCCTAGAGGCGGCGGAGCGCCTTGGCACATTAATAGTTAACAAGCCTCAAAGTTTACGTGACTGTAATGAAAAAGTGTTTGCCACCGAGTTTCCACAATGCACACCTCCGCTGCTAGTGAGCAGCGATCCAGAACTGTTAAAACAATTTTTAGGTGAACACAAAGAAGTCGTTTATAAGCCCCTTGATGGAATGGGTGGAACCTCAATTTTTCGGGTCCAGCAGGGTGACCAAAACCTCAATGTCATTATCGAAACTCTAACCAACTATGGTCGAAATACCATCATGGCTCAAAAGTATTTGCCTGAAATTCTTAGTGGCGACAAAAGAATACTGATCATAGACGGGGAAGTAGTTCCCTATTGTGTAGCTAGAATTCCTGCGGCAGGAGAATTTCGGGGTAATCTTGCAGCTGGGGGTCGCGGTGTGGTTCAACCTTTAAGTAAGCGAGATCACTGGATCGCCCAGCAGATTGCCCCCACCTTAGTCGAAAAAGGGCTATTGTTCGTTGGTTTAGATGTCATTGGAGATTATCTAACAGAAATCAATGTTACTAGCCCAACCTGTGTTCGTGAAATTGATAATGCCCAAAATACCGATATAGGTGGTCAATTAATGCGTGCAATTGCAAAAAGATTAGGGGCCTAAGTCGAAATGCTGCCTGGCGTGCGGAGTCTAGAGTTGAGTTTCGGTGCGTAAACCTTCATATTGAGAACCATGAATATCCCAAAAAGAACCGTTACCAGCCTAAAAAACCACTTCTTATTGGCTATGCCTGGCCTTCGTGACCCTAATTTTTCTCAATCAGTGGTATATATTTGCGAGCACAGCCAGGATGGTGCCATGGGCCTCATCATTAACCAACAATTGGATATTAAGGTCAACGCTATCTTCAAACAGCTAGACTTAGACTATCACGAAGGCTGTGGTGATCATCTGATTTTAGACGGTGGTCCTGTGGCCCGCGACCGTGGATTTATCTTGCATCGAGCCTGCACTCAACGCTGGGAGTCTACTGTTGAGATTTCGGATGATGTTAGCTTAACCGCATCAAAGGATATTCTTAGTGATATTGCGGTTGGTAAAGGTCCTCAAAATGCCCTGGTTACGTTGGGTTATTCGAGTTGGGATGCAGGCCAATTGGAAGAAGAGCTCACCACTAATAGTTGGTTAACGATCCCAGCCAAATCAGCTATTATCTTTAATACTGAGTGCGAGAATCGCGCTGTGGTAGCCGCAGCATCCATCGGTATAAAACTTGACATGCTGTCCATGGATATTGGACATGCCTGATCTCAAAAAACCTTCTTCATTACTTGCTTTTGACTTCGGCCTTAAGAAAATTGGTGTGGCTTATGGGCAAACCCTGACAAACAACGCAAAGGGTATTGCCATTATTAAAGCGGTTGACGGGGTCCCGCAGTGGTCAGAGATAAGTGCGGTCATTGAGGAGTGGGAACCAAATATAGTACTGGTGGGTCTGCCTCTGAATATGGATGATAGTGAAAGTGAGTTAAGTGGTCGATCTAGAAAATTTGCACGCAGACTGGTGGGCCGCTTTAATGTCGAGGTACAAATGGTCGATGAGAGGCTTACAAGCCAAGAAGCAAAATCATTTGTGCGAGATCAGGCGGAAAACCAAAAAGGAAGAATCCACGATCTAACAAAAATAGACCATATTGCTGCCTCATTAATATTGCAAAGCTGGCTTAATGATCCTAGTTTAGGCCAGCAACCTTAGTGCCACCCACCAATCCCGAAACAACGTATAAAGACAGCCTCCATGCAAGATCAAAGCAACAAAATAGCCGCTCTCAGATCGCGGATCAAATTAGCTGCTAGCGAAGCTCAACGACCGGCTTCTGAAGTCACATTGCTGGCTGTCAGTAAAACCCGAACGTCTGTGCAGGTAAAGCAAGCATATGACAGCGGACTGACAAGTTTTGGTGAGAATTACCTACAGGAAGCCCTAAAAAAAGTTTCTGCATTAAAGCCCTTAACACTAGACTGGCATTTTATTGGCCCGATCCAGTCTAATAAGACCCGTCAAATAGCTGAGAACTTTGCATGGGTGCACAGCGTAGACCGACTGAAAATTGCCCAGCGCTTAAGTGCTCAGAGGCCTGTAACTATGCCTCCTCTCAATATTTGCTTGCAAGTGAATATTGATGATGAACCAACCAAAGCAGGGTTTAAATCAAGTGACTTGCTAGCAGTGGTCGCTGAGATAGCTAGGCTACCCAATTTAAGATTGCGCGGTCTAATGGCAATACCTGAAGCTCGAAAAGACGAACAGGAACAGCGTATACCCTTTCGTCAACTACGGAAATTAAGAGATGAGATAAACCAGTCACTGGACAATTCTCAAAAATTGGATACCCTCTCAATGGGAATGTCTGCAGATCTTGAGGCCGCTATCCTTGAGGGTGCAACTATTGTTAGAGTGGGCACCGATATTTTTGGCCCAAGAAGCACAACAACAGGGTGATGTATGAGTTCAATCGTATTTATTGGTGGTGGCAACATGGCGTCTTGCTTAATCGGCGGCACTATTGCCAATGGCTTTAAGCCTGGTGATATTCTAGTCAGTGAGCCTAACGAGGCTAGCAGAGAGCGACTAAAGGTAGAATTTGGCGTCACTGTGGGCGAAGATAACAAAGTTGCTGTGTCTAATGCAAGCGTAGTGGTGTTAGCCGTTAAACCTCAAATTATGCGCAAGGTCGCGATGGATCTAGCACCAGCTTTGAACGATCAAGCGGTGGTGGTATCAATAGCGGCAGGTATCTCAGCAGAGTCTCTTCAGGGTTGGCTTGGTTCATCAGTAGCCATAATTAGAGCTATGCCCAACACCCCCTCACTGGTTCTAGCAGGAGCAACAGCCCTATTTGCCAATCAGTTCACAACAGAACCACAAAAAGATATGGTCACCAATATTTTTCAAGCCGTGGGTTACTGTTGCTGGGTTGATATTGAAGATCAGATAAATGCAGTGATTGCAGTATCGGGTAGCGGACCAGCCTATTTTTTCCGCATTTTAGAGATTATGCAGCAGGTCGGTCAAGAGCTAGGATTATCTGAAGATATAGCGCGCGAGCTTGCGTCTCATACAGCCCTAGGCGCATCTAAGATGGCCCATCAATCGGACAGCAGCCCTTCACAACTTAGACGACAGGTTACCTCTCCGGGAGGCACTACAGAGCGTGCTCTAAGCACTTTTCAAAAAGAAGGCTTGGAAACTATTTTTCGGAACGCCATGACCAGCGCGCTTAAACGAGCTGAAGAAATGTCCAAAGATTTTGCAGAGTAGTCAATTTAATAAAGGAGTTACTTAATGGGTGATGGTGCAGTTAATATTATTAGGTTAGTCATTGATCTTTATGCCGCCGTGCTGTTGGTGAGACTATTGCTACAATTAGTCCAAGCTGACTTTTTTAACCCCATATCGCAGACGATATTTAAAGTCACTGCGCCAGTCGTTGAGACATTGCACAAAATATTTCCAACCTTTGGCAGATTTAATACTGCAGCACTGATAAGCGCTATTCTGGTTAAGTGGTCGTTCTTTATTATCATGATAGGCTTTGAAAAAGTTTTGGTTGAGCAACTGCCCACCTATCTGTTTGTCGCGGCATTGTCGTTATTAGCTAGCTTAATCCAGATTTATTTTTACGGCATTCTTATTCTGGCTATTTCTAGCTGGGTGGGGACCACTAACCACCCGACGGTCAGGGTCATTAGCCAAATAATAGATCCTTATATGAAGCCCTTTAGAAAGGTGATTCCACCGATCGGCATGATTGACATTTCGCCCATGGTGGCGATATTTACACTGATGTTTATTCGAGGCCAAGTATTGCCACTACTGAGTAATTTAATCTAATTTTTCCTGCATTCTTCCTAGTTATCCCAATTAATTAGTTACCTTGCAAAACAATTCGGTACGGCGAAATCCAAAATAATAGTGATGAACGGTTAATCTTCCGGGCGCAAAGCACTTTATATCAATACCCCTTTGATCCTGCCAGGGTTCACTCATGTTAAGCAGGAAACCCAAACCAAGATGACAACTCTAGGCGGATTCATAAAAGGTTATAACCATTAATAATGCCTATGCTAGGTTAATCTAATGGTACACTTGGTCTTTAGAAAAACCCTAAAACCAAGCCGTTGTTTTTAATACTATGTATCCAGATAGTTCACCACCCTCCAGCCCTGATAACCTACATGGCGTTACTGTATCTCAAACAGTAGTCATAAATAGGCCGATGGATTTGGTGTGTGGAGCGACTTTGCCCTCTCATTCTCTTGTTTTTGAAACCTACGGAACTCTCAATAAAGCGCGCAGCAATGCCATTCTTATCTGTCATGCGTTAAGCGGTGATCATCATGTTGCCGGAATTGATACAGAGGGAAAAATTGGTTGGTGGGATCACTATATTGGTCCAGGCAAAGCTATAGATACCAACAAATTCTTTGTCGTATGTCCCAATAATATTGGTAGCTGTTTTGGCAGTACTGGGCCGACCTCCAATAACTCTAGAACCGGCAAGGCCTATGGTGACAGCTTCCCGTCAATACAAGTAAGAGACTGGGTTGAGTCTCAAAAATATCTGATGGATCACTTAAAAATCGAGTGTTGGGCTGCGGTAATCGGTGGTAGTTTGGGTGGCATGCAGGCAATGTGTTGGTCACTAGCCTACCCTGACAAGTTAAAATATGCTGTTGTGATCGCGGCGGCTATAAAATTGTCAGCACAAAATATTGCCTTTAATGAAATTGCACGCCGCGCCATACAATCCGATGTTGAGTTTAAAGAGGGCCATTATTTAGATCACGAAACTAGTCCAAAACAGGGCCTTGCGCTAGCGCGTATGATTGGGCACTTAACCTATTTGTCTGACGATGCTCTCGGTACAAAGTTTGGTCGTTTAGTGAACGGTGGTGATATAGGGACGACTGGGAAAGAGGTAGGTGAATTTGAAGTCGCCAGTTATCTGAATTATCAGGGTGATAAATTTTCTCAGAAATTTGATGCCAATAGTTATATTTTGATTACCAAAATGCTCGATCATTTCGACCTAGCCCAAGATTATAACGACGACCCAGCTAAAGCCTTCAGTCATGCCCAATGTCAATTTTTGATCGTTTCATTCAGCAGTGATTGGCGGTTTTCACCACTATGCTCAGAACAAATTACCGGCTCTTTGATGAGTGCAGGTAAAGCAGTCTCTTATGTCAAAATCGAATCTGATCAGGGGCATGATGCTTTTCTTTTGCCTAACTCGCGATACCAAAAAGCCGTTAGTCTTTATCTCAGCCGAGTTTCAAATGAACTCGAAGAAAGCTCATCATGATCAACGACACCGTACCTATTGGCGCGTGGATCGAGCCTAAATCTCGCTTACTAGATCTCGGTTGCGGTGACGGCACACTGCTGCGAAGATTAATCGATGATTATCAGGTTCAAGGTTATGGATTAGAAATTGATCCTGATTCTATCAACCTGTGTATTCAAAAAGGCCTTAACGTCATCGAGCAAGATTTAAATAAAGGCTTAAAGAATTTTCCCGACAACAGCTTTGATACTGTCCTTATGAGCCAAACATTACAAGCTTTGCGGAATCCACACTTGGTTCTCGATGAAATGCTCAGAATCGGCAACCGTTGCATTGTTACCTTCCCTAACTTTGGTCATTGGCAAACGCGCGTTTTTTTGTCGATTCGAGGGCGCATGCCGGTCACACAGCAACTTGCCTATCAATGGTATGACACACCAAATATCCACTTATTTACCTATAAGGATTTCGAAGCACTCTGTTCTGAGCGCAGCATTAAAATATTAAAAAGAAGCTTTGTCGGCAGTCAAGTTCTAGGATTAAATAACCTCTGCCCTAGCCTATTTGCCAAAACAGCGGTTTATCATCTAGCAAAATAGGGTTTAATAGTCAGGCAACAATCATAAGGAGGATCAAACTAATGAAAAGGATCATTCTGGTAGCTATGCTTCTGGTTATACCGCTGATGGGGCTGGCATTTGAAAAACAACTCTACAAACAGCATGGTGACTACAAAATTTTTTTCAGCGCCTTTAATAGTTCCTTTATCGATCCCAATATTGCAGTGGCAAACAATATTGTCAGAGGTAAAGGTAAAGGCATCGTTAATATTGCCGTTATGGAAACCCTAGCAGTTGGAACGCCCTCGAGCGTTTCTGGCCAGGTATTCAATATCTTGCAACAAAGTCAGTCATTAGAGTTTGTTGCTATTAAAGAGGGGCTGGCACTCTATTACCTCGCACCCTTTGAATTTGATAATGAAGATTATCTAACCTTTAAGATTACGGTTAAACCTAACAATGGCAAGCCAAGCTATACCTATGATTTCAAATTTCAAAAAAAAATGTACCATGACTAATCACCAACAATGCGGACATGTAAAGTGAGCAATGCAAAAAATATCGTACTAGCTAGCGGTAACCCTGGCAAAATTAAAGAGCTACAAGAGCTATTAGGCGGCCTAGAGATTAGCATCACCCCCCAAGGCGATTTAAATATTTCAGATATCGAAGAGACCGGTCTAACATTTGTCGAAAATGCCATTCTAAAAGCTAGAAATGCCTCGGCGCTGTCGGGCCTGCCCGCTATTGCTGATGACTCCGGCCTAGAAGTTGATTATCTTCTAGGGGCGCCAGGCATATACTCCGCGCGCTACTCTGGTGATGGCGCCACTGACGCGACCAATCGCGAAAAGCTATTAACAGCATTAACGGATATTCCTATCGACCAGCGCGGCGCTCGCTATCAAGCAGTTATTGTCTATCTGCGCCACGCAGAAGATCCTACGCCCATTATCTGCCAAGGAACATGGGAGGGTAGTATCACTTTAGAACATCGAGGCACTCACGGATTCGGTTATGATCCAATATTCTATGTTCCAGAAATGGCTTGCCATGCTGCGGAACTAGATAAATCAACCAAACATAGCCTTAGCCATCGAGGCAAAGCCATTGCTCAATTTTTACAGCAAATGAGCTTGTGATTCATCTACCGCCACTCTCGCTCTACATTCATATCCCTTGGTGCGTTAAAAAATGTCCTTACTGCGATTTTAACTCCCATGTGGCCAAGGGCAATATTCCCGAGCAGGCTTATATTGCCGCCCTAATCGAAGATCTCAAAGCTGATTTGCATTGGGTACAGGGCAGAAAATTACATTCAATTTTTATCGGTGGTGGCACCCCCAGTCTTTTTTCTGGGCCAGCAATCGAAACTATCCTAGTTGCTGCAGAAGGCTTGATAGGATTTGAGTCAGATATTGAGATCACCCTAGAAGCTAACCCCGGAACGTTTGAGCAAAATAAATTTTCTGATTTTCGCAGTGCCGGCATTAATCGACTATCGATCGGAGTGCAAAGTTTTGACGATTCACACCTGAACCGCCTTGGTCGAATTCATGATGCTGGTCAGGCCCTGAGGGCAATTGCCACAGCCAGATCGGTGGGTTTTGATAACTTCAATATCGACCTTATGCATGGTTTGCCCAATCAGACCATTAGTCAGGCTGAGGCTGATCTCACACAGGCTATTGATGCCGGTGCCATGCATATATCTTGGTATCAACTCACTATAGAGCCAAATACCGAGTTTTTCTCAAAACCACCACTGTTGCCCATTGATGATCGTCTAGCCGATATACAACAAGCTGGCATGGTCATGCTACAAGAAAATCAGTTTGAGCAATATGAGGTCTCCGCCTTTGCCCTAAATAATCAAAAAGCAGCACACAATATGAACTATTGGCAGTTTGGCGACTATTTGGGTATCGGTGCAGGTGCACACGGAAAGATTACTCTTCTCGAACAACAGCAAGTGCTTCGAACCGCGAAAACTCGGCAGCCCGATCATTATTTAGATCGTATGGGATCTGCTATCAGCCAAAGTAACGCCATTAAACCTGATGAAATGGCATTAGAATTTATGATGAACGGTTTGCGCTTAAAACAAGGTGTACCTATCGATTATTTCAAGGCTAGAACCGGAAGAGACCCCAAGTCTATTCAGAAAGTGACTAGCCACTTAGAATCTCTTGGGTTACTAGAGCCAAATTCTAATAACTATCGCACGACCCCCTTGGGTTACCAATTTTTAAATACGGTATTGCAGGCGTTCTGAAGTGGTCTTGATTGATTTATTTGTGTACAGTTATTTGAGAGTTTCCCGCCAGCAAACAGGAGTTTTGTCTTGCCCATTAATCAAAGGCCCGCCATTTTAGGTAAAATAGTGACTACGATTGTCGCCATTTTTTTGGCAACAGTGGCTCTTGCTCAACCGGCTCATAAAGAGAACGATCACTGCTATGTAGACGGTCTTTCAGACCGCCTGCGCTGTGGCTATGTCAAAGTCGCAGAAAATCCAGACAACCCCAACGGCCGCAAAATTAACATTCATTACGCGATAATTCCGGCGGTTAAAAATATTTATCCTAATCAGGCTTTCCTCGCCATTGCGGGTGGTCCAGGCCAGTCGGCAATCGATAACGCCCCACTGTTTGATAACACCTTTGGGCAGGTTCGAGAGACTAGAGATATTTTGCTCATCGATCAGCGCGGAACGGGGCGCTCCAATATTTTGCACTGTCCCGAAGATAAAGATATCTCACCACTACTCATCAATGGAGATGATTTTGATACCGTCGCAGAAACCAAGAAATGTCTTGCCTCAATTGATAGCGATGTCACTCAATATACTAGCACCAACGCCCTTAATGATTTTGAGGCAGTGAGAAAATCTCTTGGTTACGACAAGTTACATGTCTATGGCATTTCCTATGGCTCGCGCATGGCGCAGCTATATATGCGCGAGTACGCTGAAGCACTAGCCACAGTTACCTTAGACGGCGTTGTCCCTATGCAGCAATCTGTTCTAGCTATTGGGCTGGCTATTGATCGCGCATTCAACCTACTAATTAGTGACTGTGAAAATCAGGACCAATGCCAAAATCAATTTCCCTCTATTCGCGAAGCCTTAGCTAATATCAAATCCCAACTGTTGCTAAAGCCTATCAAAACGCAAATATTCCACCCAATGACAGCTCAGCCGACAGAGTTTTTGCTGACCCATGATAAGTTTCTTGGGGTCATTCGCCTTGCCCTGTATTCACCTAAAACAAGGGTTCTGCTACCCCACGCAATAGACCAGGCAGGCAAAGGGAATTATCAAGCTATCTTAGGACTCTATTCTTTAACCATGGAGGGCATGGACATAGCCATGGGTATGCATGCGTCTGTGGTCTGCAGTGAAGATATACATCGACTTTCTGCTGATTTAAGCGCAGAGCTTGCACAGTCCTATATAGGCGAAACGATGTTCTCTGAGCTATCCCAAGTGTGCTCAGTCTGGCCCAGCGATAAAGTCGACGAGCGTTTTTCTGCCCCCGTCTCTTCCAATATCCCTACCCTGCTTCTGTCGGGCGAGTTGGACCCGGCAACACCCCCTGATTGGGCAAAGCTTGCCATGACCGGCATGGAAAATGCCAAGCATCTCATTGCCCCTTATGCAGCTCATGGTGTGGCCATGCAGTCTTGCGCCAATCGCATAGTCGCTCAGTTAATTGAGGAGAGCTCTATCTTAGAGTTAAATGGCGACTGCCTGAAAGACGTCCGTAAAAGGGGTTTTTATCTCAATGCTAGTGGCATCGACATATTCATGCCATCCACCGAACAACCGCTAAAGATAACTTCTGAGGAAGTACTATGATCTCGGTCTCTAACCTATCAAAAAACATCGGTGACGTACAAGCCCTAGACGGCTTAAGTTTCCATGCGGAAGATGGCCAGATAACTGGGCTTTTAGGCCCCAATGGTGCAGGGAAAACGACATGCTTGAGGACTATTTTCGGACTTTTAAAAGCAGACCAAGGAATCGCCACAATCAACGGCATCGATGTTGCTATAAAGCCTGTTGAGGCAAAGCAACAGTTAGGGCTATTTCCAGATCCATTTGGAATTTATGAGAGGCTAACCCCACGGGAATATATCCGTTACTTTGCCGAACTAAGCGGCTTATCTAGACGTGGAGCACTAGATGCCACGAACAAAGTTATCGATGACTTACACCTTGAGGATATTGCTGATCGGCGATGTAAAGGATTCTCCCAAGGCCAGCGGATGAAAACAGCACTGGCCCAAGCTATCGTTCACAAACCGAAAAATATCGTCCTTGATGAACCGACTCGAGGCCTAGATGTAATGAGTACAAGAGTGCTCAGAGACATGCTCCGTAAACTTAAGGCCGAGGGGCACTGCATCTTGTTTTCGAGCCATGTAATGCAAGAAGTAGCCTCCCTTTGTGATCGTGTAGTCGTTATGGCCGACGGAAAGGCAGTCGCCATCGGCAGCCCACAGGAACTCTGTGAGCAAACTAACCAAACGTCCCTGGAAGAAGCCTTTATCGCTCTCATTGGCACCGACGAGGGGATCGCGGCATGAATAGCCGATTTTTTAGCTTGCTCCGCAAAGAATTAGTCGACGCCGCAAGAGATAAACGGTCAGTCATGGCCGGTCTTTACTACGCTATTTTCGTGCCCATATTCATGGCCGCCATGATGATGTTACTGATCGATCAAATAACAAGTGCTGAAGATTTAGGCATTACGATTAGCAATGCCGACGCCGCACCCGACCTTATTGCTTTTCTAGATAACCAAGGCATTAGGCATAGCGATGACAAATCAGAAAGCAAAGCTATTGAAATAATCATCGGCGATAGCTATGCCGAACAAATGCGCCGCGCTGAACCTGCCGAGGTTATCTTGATCGCGGACGGGTCAGAGGAAAACCTGCAAAGCGCTATCCGCAGAACCCAAAGAACCCTAGAAAATTATAGTGCCGAGATGGCTGGTTTAAGGCTTATTGCTCGAGGGATTAACCCTAGAATAATGAACTCACTGAACGTAAAGATGCAAGATAAAAGCTCCTCCGAATCTAAAGGTGGTCAGCTGATAGGAATGATTATCTTGTTTATGCTGCTATCGATATTTGTCTCAGGAATGAATCTTGCTATTGATACCAGCGCGGGAGAGCGAGAGCGTAACTCTCTGGCCCTTTTGTTAAGTCACCCCATCAGTCTGCAACAACTGATTGCTTCCAAAGTCTGTGCGGTAAGTGCTTTCGGCATGTTAGGGCTGGTATTGGTGCTAATAATGTCAAAACTTATCTATCCCATGGTGCCATGGCAAGAACTTGGGTTTAGTGTAGATATTAGCTTCAGTTTCATGATCGCCACACTCATAGTCGGGGCCTTTATTGCAATTTTAGCGGCAAGTATGCAACTATTTGTATCCTTTATGGCCAAGAGTTTTAAAGAAGCTCAGACGTACATCTCCTTTGTCTTGTTCGTTCCCATGATAATGTCCTACGCCGTCACGTTCGACTTAGCAACAGATGAGTTGCGCTGGGCACCAGTGACTGGGCAGCTACAAGCTCTGATCGATTTAATGAAAGGTAAAGAAATTCCTCTGCTGCAACTGACCGTTTCTTGTCTATCAACGCTGATTATCTCAGTCGCGTTAGTCTTAGGTATGGAGCGTTTACTAAAAAGTGAAAAGATTGTTTTTGGCCTCTAAGCCTGAATACTGGCACTAGCTAAATCGCATCGATAGTTGGCTGTTAAATAACGCCTTAAGCAATTCTATGTTGTTCACACCCGCATAGGTGGGTCGCATGATCATCGCCAGCTCGCGGTGAGGTCCAGGTTCATTAAGGTGCACATTAGAAAGAGACTCGTTAGCCCCCATTAAGGTAGCCAATGCCATCTGCGGGACCAATGTAGAGCCCATCTTTCCCACAACTAACTGGATCAATGTCTCTAGACTTGCAGCACTCACACTGTGATAAGAGTTGCTAGCTATCATGCAAGTGTCGAGAATCTGGTCCTTTAAGCAATGGCCATCTTGCAACAACATAAGCTCTGCTTGGTCTAATTCGCCGGCGGAGATATGATCTCTCCCGGCAAGATGATGATCTTTGTGGCTAATCCAATAAAAGTCCTCCTGCCAAAAAGTGAACGTCAGTAACCCCTCAAGATCATACGGTAAGGCCAATATAGCGGTATCTATTTCACCGCGTTTAACTTTCCCTGCCAACACCTCAGACTGCCCTTCAATAATGCTCAACTGTAACGCAGGATATTGACGGTTAATGGCGGGTAAAATAATAGGCAAGAGGTAGGGTGCGATGGTCGGAATAATACCGATAGACATCGGCCGACTTAGCGGCGCTTGCTGTGTTTCTGCCAAGTACTCAATATCATCAACTTGCAGCATGATGGTTTGCGCTTTCTCCAGCACCTGCTTACCCAATTCAGTAATTAGCACTTTTTTAGTATCCCGCTCAAATATCTGAATGCCTAATTGCTTTTCCATCTCAGTAAGAGCATTACTGAGCGTTGAAGGAGATATAAAACAGGCGTCTGCTGCGCGCTTAAAATGCAGCGTTTTCGACACTGCCAACGCGTAATTCAGCTGCTTAAGTGAAACCATTATCTGTTTACCCAATTAATTAGTGTTCATTTTAATCGAACATCATGGTTCTTATTAGTATATTTATCAATACCCACAATGTTTGTATGGTTGAGGAAGGTTGCGGTCATACACAAGCAAGCCACTTAAAAATCACTTGTAATATTAAAGGACCTCGTTATGGTGTTAATCGACACCCAAATAAAACCCTAGGTCACTAATGGTTAACATCGTTTTTTTGCGAAAGAGCGAGCAAAAGAGGTAATAAAGATGAGCAACGATTCCCAAGGTAAATGCCCCGTTATGCACGGTGGCTTAACAAGCAATAATTCAAGCGGAACCAGTAATCGTGACTGGTGGCCCAATCAGTTAAATTTAAGTATTCTTCACCAGCACGATCACAAGTCTAATCCTATGGATGAAGATTTTGATTACAGCGAAGAGTTCAAAAAACTTGACTATGCAGCGCTGAAACAAGATCTGCATGACCTAATGACAGACTCTCAAGACTGGTGGCCAGCAGACTATGGTCACTATGGGCCATTCTTCATCCGTATGACCTGGCACGCTGCCGGAACCTACAGAACGGGTGATGGGCGCGGGGGCGGCGGCACTGGTGCACAACGTTTTGCACCACTCAATAGCTGGCCTGATAACGGCAATCTCGACAAAGCCAGACGACTTCTGTGGCCTGTTAAGCAAAAGCATGGCAACAAAATAAGCTGGGCCGATCTGCTTATTCTTGCGGGTAATGTTGCCATTGAATCTATGGGCGGCAAAACCTTTGGTTTTGGTGGTGGACGTCCTGATATCTGGGCCCCAGAAGAAGACATTTATTGGGGTGCGGAAGAAGAGTGGTTAGATAACAAGCGTTACACCGGCGAACGCGAGCTGGAAAACCCATTAGCTGCGGTACAGATGGGTCTAATCTACGTTAATCCAGAAGGACCGGATGGTAACCCAGACCCACTTCTCAGTGCTTTTGACGTGAGAGATACCTTTGCTCGCATGGCAATGAACGACGAAGAAACTGTTGCCCTAGTGGCTGGCGGCCACACCTTTGGCAAAGCACACGGTGCTGGCGATGCCGATCTTGTTGGCGTTGAACCTGAAGGCGGACCTATTGAAGATATGGGCTTTGGCTGGAAGAGCACCCATGCCTCGGGTCAAGGCAGTGACACGATCACTAGTGGTTTTGAAGGTGCTTGGACTGCGAACCCCACTACGTGGGACAACGGATACTTTGACCTTCTTCTTGGTTATGAGTGGAAGCTGGTGAAAAGCCCTGCAGGTGCGCAGCAATGGCACCCAATTGATCCAGATGAAAAAGATCTGGCACCAGACGCCGAAGATGCATCTAAGCGCGTAACTACATTCATGACCACCGCTGACATGGCCATGCGTGAAGATCCTGCCTACCGTGCAATTTCCGAGCGGTTCCACAAAAACCCTGACCAATTTGCAGACGCCTTTGCTCGCGCTTGGTTCAAGTTGCTGCACAGAGATATGGGCCCCATTGCTCGCTATCTTGGGCCAGAAGTACCTGCCGAAGAACTCATTTGGCAAGACCGCGTGCCTCAAGGTGCTGCAGATTATGATGTTGATGCTGTTAAAGCAAAGATTGCCGCTAGCGGTTTAAGTGTTCAAGAAATGGTTGAAACGGCTTGGGCAAGTGCCTCTACTTATCGTGGTTCGGACATGCGTGGTGGTGCTAACGGCGCGCGTATTCGTCTTGCACCGCAAAAAGACTGGGCTGCAAACAAGCCAGAGCAACTCTCTAAAGTATTGGTCGCACTCGAAGCTATTTCTGCAGAGTCTGGCGCCTCGATCGCCGATGTCATTGTACTGGCCGGTAATGTTGCCATTGAGAAAGCATCTGGCGCTAGCGTTCCATTTACTCCTGGCAGAGGTGATGCTTCAAAAGAGCAAACCGATGTTGAGTCATTTGATGTACTCGAGCCTAATGCTGATGGCTTCCGTAACTACCTGAAAAAAATGTATTCAGTTAGTGCTGAAGAAATGATGCTCGATAAAGCACAACTCCTTGGCTTAACTGCTAAAGAGATGACCGTGCTGGTTGGCGGGCTTAGATCTCTGGGCATTAGTGCAGATGATCGCGGCGTCTTTACCGACAACCCAGGTACACTTAGCAATGACTTCTTCGTCAACTTGCTAGATATGGGTGTTGCTTGGGAGGCCAATGGTGGCAACAGTTATCAGGGCACTGATCGCGCCAGCGGTGAGAAGGTAAGAACCGCGTCAAGGGTTGATCTTGCCTTTGGTTCTAACTCTCAGCTTCGCGCAATCTGTGAGGTCTTTGCCACAGCAGACGCAAAAGCAAAATTCGAAAAAGACTTTATTGCCGCTTGGAACAAGGTAATGAATGCTGATCGGTTTGACTTAGCGTAATGTTATAAGGCTACAACGAAAAGGGCTTGGTTAACCTTAGTTACCAAGCCCTTTTTTGTGGGTTAAGCAAAACCTAAACACCCCGCGGGCTAATTACCACATCAAGACACTAAATAATTTGGTTTTTATGATCAGCCCAATACTTATCTTTAAGAAGAGTCTCGCAGAGTTTGCCCGTAGGATGACGAGGCAACTCCTTGGCCGCTTCAGGAGCTGGGCATCAATGATATTCGGCTAACAATTTGATGACATTTAGACCAGTAGAGCCCACTAGCTTTCGTTAATGGGCTCTACTTTTAAATCAAAATTGCAGTCAACTGTGCATATCATTTGAAGCCCAAGCAAAGTCGATGGTATGATCATGGCCCGATCGGCATATCGCTGTTAAAATACCCATTTGGAGAACTCACTCAATGAGCGAAAATATTGTTCACGTTACTGATGCCAGCTTTGAAGCTGATGTCCTACAGTCTGAAACCCCTGCTTTGGTTGACTTCTGGGCTGAGTGGTGTGGTCCCTGCAAAATGATTGCACCAATCCTCAGCGAGGTCGCAGACGAATACGCAGGAAAAATAAAGATCTGTAAAGTTGATGTAGACAGCAACCCGGAGACTGCCGCTAAATTTAATGTTCGCGGGATCCCAACTCTGCTCGTATTTAAAAACGGAACTGTAGAAGCAACCAAAGTTGGTGCTCTATCTAAAAGCCAATTAGTTGAATTCGTTGATGGTTTAGTCTAAATATCATTTGGGCCTAGTTCACTGGGCCCGAAATATTTCCTTGCGCTTTCTATGATCATCGCTATACTCAAGCTCTAAGAACAAATTCCAGCCGCATCCGACGTCTCTGAACATAACCCTTTGCGCCGACCAGGCTTTTAAATCATCCATTTCCCAAACTAGCTATCAGCTAACATTCCGCAATTTATTTGCATAACAACCTTAAAAATAACCTATCTATGAACCTTTCAGAATTAAAGCACAAACCTATTCCCGAACTACTAGAAATGACAAAAGCCTTAGGCCTCGACAACCTAGCTCGTTCTCGGAAAAATGACATTATCTTTGCCCTACTTAAAAAACACGCTAAAGGCGGTGAAGATATCTATGGCGATGGGGTGCTTGAAATTCTCCCTGATGGTTTTGGGTTTTTACGTTCCTCAGACGCTTCTTACTTAGCTGGCGCAGATGATATTTATGTATCACCCAGCCAGATAAGGCGCTTTAACCTGCGCACCGGCGATGCTATATCGGGAAAAATAAGACCACCAAAAGATGGTGAGCGCTATTTCGCGATGCTCAAGGTTGATACTATCAACTATGACGCGCCAGAAAACGCGCGCAACAAAATTCTTTTCACCAATCTAACACCTCTATTCCCTGATGAACGCCTAACGTTAGAAGCAGGTAACGGATCTTCCGAAGATTTAACGGGCCGTATTATTGATCTAGTGGCTCCGATTGGTAAGGGTCAACGAGGCTTGATTGTTGCACCGCCAAAAGCCGGTAAAACCATTATGATGCAGAATATCGCTCAGTCGATTGTTCGCAACAACCCAGAGTGCTACATCATCGTACTATTGATCGATGAGCGTCCTGAAGAAGTCACTGAAATGCAGCGAACCGTTCGCGGTGAAGTTATCGCCTCCACCTTTGATGAGCCACCTACTCGCCACGTGCAAGTCGCTGAAATGGTCATTGAAAAAGCTAAGCGTTTAGTAGAACACAAGAAGGATGTAGTCATCCTGCTTGACTCAATTACACGTCTGGCAAGAGCCTACAACACGGTAATACCTTCATCAGGCAAGGTGCTTACAGGTGGAGTTGATGCCAATGCTCTAGAAAAGCCTAAGCGTTTCTTTGGTGCTGCGCGCAACATTGAATTCGGCGGCAGTTTAACCATCATCGCTACTGCGCTGGTGGAGACTGGTTCCAAGATGGACGAAGTCATCTACGAAGAATTCAAAGGCACAGGTAACATGGAATTAATTCTCGATCGTAAGATCGCTGAAAAACGTGTTTACCCGGCGATAAATGTACGTCGCTCTGGTACGCGCCGTGAAGAGCTATTGATTGAGGAATCAGAACTACAACGCGTCTGGATTCTGCGCAAACTACTCCATGATATGGAAGATATAGGTGCTGCAGAATTTATGGTTGAGAAGCTTAAAGGATTCAAAAACAATACCGAATTCTTTGGTGCCATGAAACGTAAGTAACAATCTCTTAACAGAGATATCGAGTTCATCGATTATGAAAAGCGCTGATCTTCGCGACTTTATTGCTCTTCTCGAACAACGGGGAGAGCTGGTGCGTATCAGCCAAGAAGTCGATCCCTATTTAGAAATGACCGAGATTAGCGACCGTACACTGCGCGCAAAAGGTCCGGCTCTGCTGTTCGAAAATCCCAAAGGCCACAACGTCCCCGTATTGTGCAACTTATTCGGCACCCCCGAACGAGTTGCTTTAGGTATGGGACAAGAAAATGTTAGCGCCCTTCGTGATATTGG
>Ga0209815_1000382_pt1 | contig 33073 bp, 30 predicted proteins | sample CoawatmetaG00DNA_FD_187507 | JGI IMG/M metagenome (GOLD analysis project Ga0209815, IMG submission 187507) | Marine microbial communities from the West Antarctic Peninsula - Coastal water metaG002-DNA (SPAdes) (version 2) | ecosystem: Environmental > Aquatic > Marine > Coastal ...
AGTATATTGTTGGATATTACAGCCAGCATAGGCCTCATCAACATAACGGTGGCTTGCCACCAAATAAAGCAGAGGCAAAGTACAACCTTGTCTCTTATACCGTGGCCAGTTTTACTTGACCACTACAATTGAAGGACCGAAGTTAGTTGTAAATAATGAGATAATAGACCACTAAAGTTATGTGGCAAAATGAACTGCCATAGCGCTTTGACGCTTTTGATCTAATTATTATACTTTTATTATATTAAATTTTTATAGAGGATTGTGTACATGCTTCCACAACAAGATAAGCCCGCATGTGAAATTCATAAAACAAGAGAGCTTTATTGGGACCGAGATATGGTATCTCACTCACGATTTATCGATAAAACGACTGGTTTATTTGAAGACCATTACGTAGAACAGCGCGCTTGTCCAGTCTGTGATAGAGACAATAGTAGATTTTTGTTTCGAAAAATGGGAGGAATTCATGTGCGTTGTAAATCTTGCGAGATGGTCTACCTAAACCCTGTTTTCACAGATGAAGCGTTAATGAAGTTTTATAAAGAAAATCATACTGGTCAGTCAGAGATGGTAGATGATGACCTTGAGTTTTATAGCGCTATTTATAATCAAGGCCTAGATTTAGTTAGAAAGAGAAGCCCAGATATAAGAAATGTTTTGGATTATGGATGTTCTGGTGGTTTTTTTCTTGATGTTGCAAAGAATATAGGAATTGAGAATTGCTTTGGTATGGAGTTAAATAAAATAGAGGCAGACATATCAAAGGCCAAAGGGCATTCAGTTCACAACGGCTTACTTGAAACTAATCCGTTCCAGGAAAAATTTGATCTCATTACTTTATGGGATGTTTTTGAGCACATTAAAGATGGAAAGTCTTATTTAAATAAATTTCGCAAAATTATATCCGATGATGGTTTTTTGTTATTACAGGTACCTAATGCAACGGCACTTGCTGCGAGAATTATGCAAGAACATAGCAATATGTACGATGGACTCGAGCACGTTAACTTATATTCTCCTGAAACGCTGAATTTGATTGCTGAAAAATCAGGGTTTAAAGTCATAGAAATGCAGACAGTCATACCTGAAATGAATGTTTTAAATAATTACCTAAATTATGAAAATGGTTATACAGGTGGACGTGAAGCTACAACTAATTTGTTGGGTATGATTTCAGAACAGGACTTAAATAAACACCTTTTAGGATACAAGATTCAGGCAGTATTACAAAAAATATAGAGATCTATCTGAATTAATTATTCGAAAATATATTTAGGCAAACCTAGGTAATGTCATAATGAAAAAAACAGTCTTATTTGGCGCAGGCCAAGGTCATGTTGTCGACGAAAATCTTGCTTCAAAACCAGAGTTTATAGTTGATAACAACCCAGATATGCAAGGTACGGAATACTGTGGTTTAGAGGTAAAATCACCGTTAACGCTAGATGGCATGTCTAAAGAATACGATGTAATTGTTTGCACAACATCTGTTAGTGAAGTCAAGAAGCAACTTGTATCTTATGGATACACTTGGGGCGAAAATGCAAAAATTGCTGTTATTTTAAATGAAAAATCTGTTATCGCTGATTTAGAAGATGAAAAATTCAATTTTTTAATCAGTTGTGGGCTTCCATCCACTGCAACATCATTTTCTGGTGGGGGAATACACCTTGTTAAAGAAAATGGTGATTATCCTGATATTGAAACCATATATAAAGGAGATACGCATGGCATGGTTTCCACTGAAAATGGTGGTTATGCATTCACGTGTCAAGGTCAAGGTATTGTATGCTTAGATTCAGATCTTAATGTTATCAACACCATCCCCATGCCTATTCAACGAAAAGGACTTAGGCCTCATGGCTTAAAAAGGTACAAAAATGTATGGGTTGTAGCGTGTAGTCTTGGTGATTGCATTCTAGGTATTAATGATGATGCTCAAGAGATATTCTGCTATAAATTTTCAAATAAAATTGAAAGTTATGAAAGTGCTCAGCATCACTGTAACGATCTAGAAATTATAGGAGATTTCGCTTATACATCGATGTTCTCTGTGACGGGAAATTGGAAACGGGGAGTTTTTGATGGTGGCATTATAGAGGTAAATCTGTTGAGTGGCGATACGAAGGTGATCAACAATAATTTTACAATGCCTCATAGTGTAACGAGAGTAGAAGATGGGCTATTTATTTTAGATTCATTCAAGGGGAAAGTCTTAGGGGGTAATTTTAAAGAGATTGCACAATTGCCAGGATTTGTTAGAGGCTTTGATAGTAATGAAACGTATTATTTTATAGGAGAAAGTAAAAATAGAAATTTTTCTAGGTTGAGTACTGGTCGAGCACCTGTCTCTATCGATTCAAGGATTACAATTATTAATAAAAAATATGAGTTTTGCCGATCAATTCCACTTCCATCTAGAATTTCTGAGATACATTCCATCATTCATAAACGTTAAATTGTAGTAATTTCTTTTTAATTCGTTGTGAATTTTTCATCAAAATAATAATTTTCCTAAATATAATGCTTCTTGGTTTTTATTGGAAAAATAATGGACTGTCGTAAATGGCTAAGAATACTCATAATACTGATTCACGGACTTATTGTTCCGACATTTATGGTGTTAAGCAGATTGGTGTGGAAAATTGGTTACAAACGCATAATACTCCCATTACTGGAAAAGACTACTCCGAAATTCACGGGGTCATTTTAGAAATATACAAGGGACTGTTTTGTGATTGCTCTAAAGGAGTAGAACTTTATTGGCTCGGTGTTGCTAACTTTAAGATTGTCAATGTGATAACGGACAATGTTTTTAATCAATTGAGATTTGATTGCTTAAAAGCACAGGGTATGGAACATGTAGCAAGTAATAAAATAATAACTATAGATGAATTCAATAATTGGCCGGTGAATAACATTCAAATGAAGTTTGATATTCCTGAGCCAATGTTCACTTTTAGGGTCAAAAACGTGTTAAAAAAGGCAAGGTCTATTGCAGAGGAAATAAAAACAGCTCATAAATTTGGCAAAAATCAAAAAGTATTTCGAGTGGGTTCGTTGTCCAACGAAATGAGACAGTATTGTCAAGAATTGGAACTTTGCCCTTTGAATTTCGATAGGTTTTCATTTATAAAACCGTTCCATACAAACTATTACGAGTGCACGGACATAGAAAGTAGGGTACATGATTTCATTTCAATAATTGCCACTACGTATTCGTTCTTAAAAAAAGATAGACTTGAAGCTTGTTCGAAAGAAACTCTAAATATCCTTCAAAAATCCTTTCATTTCATACGAACAAATTCGATGGCGTTAGAAAAAGGGGAAAAAAGAAATTTCCTATCAATTGCCAATGGCAGCCCTATAAATCGTGCTGTAGTTGCTGCATGTCGCCTGGCAGATAGAGAAGTTATTGGATTTGTTCACGGTAATTGTTTTGCAACAATGCGACCAAATGAAGAGCGTATTTATCATGATAGCATTTCAATCGTATCAACTACCGTTGCATCTTCTAAAGGGGAAGCAGAATTAACTTCGAAAGTAGCATCAAGCGTTAGTGATAATATAAAAACCTCAAAAATATCCTATCCAAATGAGAGTATGCATAAGATTACATTCGATCGACTCCAACAAGAGGCGAGTGTTGATAAAGTTAAAACGATTATGATTGTAGGTTTTCCTATGACCCCCTATTATTATGCATCATGTAAACACCTATATAGTTTGTCAATGTTACGATTGGAAATAAATCTTATAAAAGCTTTAAAAAAGGCAAGATACAAGGTTATTTATAAAGCTCATCCGGATAGGTTAAATGAAATCAGCAACGTGTTTAACCATTATGTGGATGGTGTGATTGTAGAGCCTTTTGAAAGTACATATTTAATAGCAGATTGTTTACTTTTTCCTCATTTTGGAACCACTACTTTTGGCTTTGCGCTTATGACTAAAACCCCCATAGTTCTTATTGACCATGTTGAGAATAATGATGTCTTTGATGACCCCATGCAATTAATTCGAAAGAGATGTGGGATTGTTAACGCATCCACAAATGAATATGACGAAACAACTTTTGAAGAATCTGAGTTGCTTTTCGCAGTGCAAAACTCGGTTACAAAGATGGACTATGAAGTGGTGGAGAAATATGCGCTCTAAAAATTTTGTCGAATCTATTGCTGTTACTTGGGTTTGGGGAACACAATTAGCATGGCATGACTTATCCAAAGATAATTCGAATAATAAAGTTAATTATCATGTCATGAAAAATTATGTATATTAACAATAATAAATTGTGGAGAAAATTATCGAATACTAGCGTTAAGATTCAATATGTTGGTTCTGCATATACGGCTGATAATAATGATCTCTTTAAAAACGCACTCGAGAGCATGCAAAAACTATTTAATGATGATGAAATAGGTTGTCAAATTAAAGAAAAGCTCCAGCCCATTAGGGGCCATTACTCTTTTATTTTGGAATCTCAAGCCTACGTTTTAGTCGTTGTAGATCGGATAAGATCGTTTCCAATCTTCTACTCAGAGAATGATGGTCTGTCGATTTCAGGTTCGGCAAACGACATAAAGGGAAAATTTTCAGCCAATAATGTAGACCAGAAAGCATTATTAGAATTCGAAATGGCTGGATATGTTTCTGGACGTAAAACCCTTCAAGAAGAGGTTTATCAGATGTTACCTGGTGAATACTTAATTTATGATAAAAAAACTAAAAACATTTACCGAGATCAATACTATCAATATGGGTTAGACAGCGATTATGAAAGTAAAAAGACTGAGGAAGAGCTTCTACAAGAGTTACATCTGCTCCATATAAAAATATTTTCAGAGATGATAGAGTCTCTAGATGGAAGACCAGTGTGGATTCCTTTGAGTGGTGGTTTAGATTCTCGTTTTATTCTGGCCATGCTTAAAGAATTGAATTATGAAAATGTAACGACATTCTCTTACGGTCCACATAATTTTTGGGAAATACAAAAAGCCGAAAAAATCGCTAGTTTTCTCCATGTAAAGTGGCACCACGTGGAGTATGATCCGAAGGAAATAAGAGATATTTTTGATAAAGAAGATCAAAAAAAATATCATGAAGAAGCATGGGGTAAGAATTCGGTCCCGGTTTTAAACGATTATTATGCAATTTTGATGTTGAGAGAGCGGGGAGTTCTTCCAGATGATGCCATTTTTATAAATGGGCAAAGTGGTGACTTCCTAACGGGAGGCCATATACCTCATCTAGAGAGTAATATGTATGACATCTCATTCTTAATAGAAAAAATAGTTTCTAAACACTATTCGTTATGGGAACAATTAAAAACAAAAGACAACTTGAAGTATATTACAGGCATAATTTTATCCGAAATAAAACTTTGTAGTGGCGCCCATATTTGTTCAAAAGATGTAGCAAAATATTATGAGTTTTATGAATGGAAAGAAAGGCAGTGTAAGTTTGTTATCAATGGACAAAGGGTGTATGAACATTTTGGATTCGATTGGAAATTGCCGCTATGGCATGATGAGTTGATGTTTTTTTGGGAAAAAGTTCCTTGGGAAAAAAAATATAAACAAAAATTATTTAAAAAATATTTGTCTGTTTATGATCCAGCAACTGTATTTAATAAGGACTGGAACGTAGCTCAGTATAATTATCGTCATATTCCATTTATATTAAGGGTTTTAACATCAGTCATGAGAACTGTCTTCCCTAACTATAACTTCCAACAAAATTTCACGGAATATTATTCGACTTACGCTGCTTTTTATCCACAAAAGAATTATTTTGATTTTATTAGAAATTCAAAAGGGCATCGAAATTCTGTTTCGTTCCACGCAAAGTTAATAGCAAAAGATCTAAAATAAATGAATATCCTGGTAGTAAGTAGCAAATACCCCTACGAGTATTCAGGTTCTGGTCTTAGATGTCATAATACCTATCTTCGTCTACAGAAAAAATATGGCATTAATTATAGAGTTTTAACTAGCTCTGTCACTGAAAATAGCAGTTGTGAGTACGAGATTGATGATCTAAGTGTAACCCGAATTAGTCTAAAGCCATTTTGCAGTTATTTCTTTTTAAATTATGGATCAAATAGTAAATTAGTTTATCTTTTATTTAGGGCGGTCGGTAAGATATTTTATCGTTTAGACTATATTGTAGAAGCTTTCTTGACTTTTAGTTATCTCTTTCGAATAAGGAAGTGGATTGACTTTATTCATGTTTATGGGAATGTAAACGTCACTGGAGCAACTTTAACTTTTTCAAAAATTTTTGGGAAGAAGATTCTTTACGAGGTTGTAAACTTTGAAGATCATAAGGATTATAATCCATTAACATACTACGAACCTTTCATTTTAAGATTAATTTTCGGAACGGGGTTTAGGTCGAATTGGTATGTCGTAGCGATTTCCGAAATTTTGGAAGATCTCTGCGTCAAGCATAATCCTAAGGTTAATATAATCCATAGGCCAAACCCAGTAGACGAATTAAAATTCCACCCTGTTTCCTATGAAATCAAAAATAATCTTAGACATAAATTGTCCAAGTTTGAAGAATCAGATATTGTTATTGTCAATATTTCTAAATTTATGCCACGTAAAAACCAGATACTTATCGTTGATGCTCTCCAATATTTACCCAAAAAATACAAGTTATTATTGATTGGACCGTTGGTTACGGAAGGTCCTTTTGCCGAGCGAGATTTTGATTATTACGAAAGTATCCAGAAATTAACAATTGATCTAAACCTAACACATCGAATTCAAATAAAAACTGGTTTTATTGATAATGTCGAAGAATATTTTAGCTTGTCAGATGTCTTCGTTTTTCCATCAATGGATGAAGCGTTAGGAACACCGATGTTAGAATCTCTGGCATGTGGAATACCAGTTGTAATGTCCAGGATAAAAGGAGTGAGTGACGTTTGGATTGATGACGGTATTAATGGCTTTTTATCCGATTTGAATCCCAAAGAGTTAGCAAGAAACATCTTATTAAGTCAAAATTTGACCAAAGAAAATCTAAGTAAAAAATCAAAGGATATATTGAATATCGCTTCTACTGCGTTGATTGATAAGAAATATATGACAATTTTTGAGAAAATTATGAACATTAATGGGGATGTTTTCTGATGAATTCATTTTTTAATAGTTTTAAGTTTTTCCACCGAATTATTGGGGGTAAAATTTATCTATCATGGTTGCTTTTGTTGTTAGCTACTATGGTTGAAGGTATTGGCATATCGCTATTTTTTCCAGTCTTAAAGAATGGCGTTGCTGGAGATGATGTTATCTCTGCGGGAATGCGGATGTCCCTGGATTATTTCGATGCATCTTACAGTTTAACATTAATGCTGAAATTGATACTTTTTGTGTTGCTTATTCGGGCATTTCTGTCAATTGCTCAACGCTGGTACAATGGTTGGTTGATGAGCGGCATGAGTGCTTTTTTACAACTACAGGTTTTAAGAGGATACTTTAAAATAGATTACACCTATTTTATTCGCCAAAGATCCGGTTACATGGTTAATGCCATCGCCAAAGAATTGCCTCAAATTTCAGCTGCGTACAAAATGTTTTCGGCGATATTATCAAGCTTGGTCATCTCCACCGTCTATTTGTCTATACCGTTGATGTTAAATCCTGAAGCGACGCTTTATTTGCTGGGTTTTGGTGCGTTGATTTTTATGACGATGGTCCCAATAAATCGACTTTTAAAAAGAAATTCATTAAAAAATTCGGACATATCTGGAATTCTACAAAATTATATCATCCAATCGTTTTCTTTTTACAAATACTTAAAATCAACAAATACTTTCCTACCAATTTCAAAAAGAATTGAAAAAAATATCGAGGAAGTTCGGAGAATTCAGTATTTGCAATCGGGGCCTCTTGATGCGGTTCCTCATTATGGTATTGAATTCGTTGCTCTTTGTTCCATTATTGGGATGATTTACTACCAATCTGTAATTGTTGGAAAAGATGTTGAAGCCCAACTTTTTGTCCTTTTTTTATTATACAGATCAATTTCTTCGTTACTCAGTTTACAGATGCAATACAGAAAATTACTCACTTACGCCGGCAGCATAAGAGTATATAAGAATTTAAAGTCTGGTATTGATGAAAATATTGAAATTGTAAATAGCAATGGGATTCCAATAGATTTTAATAACAATATCAGTTTTAAAAATGTGTCTTTTAAATATGAGACTGCTGGCAGAAATACACTTGATGATATTAATATAGTGATTGAGCCAAAAACAACGATAGGTATTGTTGGCGAATCGGGTTCAGGGAAGTCGACTCTGATTTCATTGTTAACAGCGGCACTCAAACCAGATCGCGGGGAGTTAAAGATTGGGGGCCATTTATACGATGAGTACAATATTTTAGATCTTAGGGCAAAAATAGGCTATGTGACTCAGGAAAATATAATTTTCAACGATACCATTTCCAACAATATATCTTTATGGGGTGAAAAAGTCACCGATTCTGAAATTACGGAGAGTGCAAAAAAGGCGTTAGCATATGATTTCATTATGGATCAGCCAAATAAATTCGATCAGCAAGTAGGTGATAACGGTGTAAACCTGTCTGGAGGCCAAAGGCAAAGGATTACTATTGCGAGAGAGTTATGTAAACATAGTGAAATGTTAGTATTCGACGAAGCAACCAGTGCATTAGACTCTGAAACAGAAAGTTACATACAGGATAGCATTCGGCAATTAAAGGGGGAGAAGACGATCTTAATTGTTAGCCATAGGTTATTTACGCTGAAAGAGTGTGATGTCATTTACATGCTTAAAAAGGGGAAAGTTATAGCTTCTGGGACATTTAATGAACTCGTAAGGAACTCTAGTGAGTTCAAAAAGATGTGTGAAACTCAGGACTTAGGGTAGAACTATGAGAATCGCACATATAATGCCCCAGCATCTCATGCAAATGGGCGGACTGCAGGTCTTTGTACATAATATTGCTAAGCAGCAAGTGCTTGATGGGCACGAGGTTTTTGTAATAACTAATGCTTATCCAGGTAAATCATCTGATTATCCTTATGAGTTAATAAAAGTTAAGCCAATAAAGGGATTTAGTTATTTATATTACTTTTATAAGATATTTGCTGAACTTTATCTATCATCTATGCAGAAAAAATATCAATTTGATGTATGGCAAATAAATGGTGGATATCCTTATGGAGTGATGCTGGCGGACTTTTTTTGTAAGCATAATATACCGTCAGTTTTAAGGTGTTCGGGTGATGACATTCAAATTAGTTATGAACATAATTATGGAGTTAGAAGGAATCCACAGATTAATAAATTGGTAGAAAGAAATTACTATAAATTTGATAAAGTGGTTGCAATAACTAATACGGTCGTTGATGAATATAAAGGAATCGGTATTCCAGCGTATAAAATAGAGCTAATATCAAATGGTGTCGATGTTGATAGAATATCGACAAACGCTTCAGTATCGGATGTTCGGTCGAAACATTGTATCCCTGCAACAGCTAAGATAATTCTATCTGTTGGAAGGCACCATCCGAAAAAAAATTATAATATTATTCCTGAAATTATAAGGGATTTAATTGCGAATAATCTCGATGTGTATTGGATAGTGCTCGGTAATAACTCTGACTCCAAGTTAGTCCAGGGTTTAGATAGACACATATCAGATAGAATTATACTAGTTGATGAGCTCAGCGGTTCTGGTGGTGGCATTTTAGAAGCACCAGCAGATGAGTTAATCGATTATTACAGACAATCTGATATTTTTGCTATGACATCCGCCTTGGAAACGTTTGGAATAGTAATTATCGAAGCTATGGCATCTGCCCTTCCCATTGTTTGTTTCGATGCGCCCGGGGTAAGGCATGTAATGAACAAAGATTGTGGCTACATTTGTGAGTTGAACAATATTGAAGAATTTAAAATAAATCTTAAAAAATTAATCACAGACGATAATTCAGAATTTTCTAAAAAGTCCAAAGAAAGAGCACAACAGTATAATTGGAAATCAGTTGCAAAAAAATATCAATCAATGTACGAAAATATATGAAAATTAAGATACATATTTTACATTCTTCTTTAAACGTAAATGGGAATGAACTTGCCTTCTTATTTCCTTTAAAATTTAATTCTAAATTATTAAGAAATGATTACGGAATATCGATCAATTATTTTCGAAATATTACAGATGATTTGTATGAATGTGATGTATTAATTGTTTCCAGTTGGATTATAGGTAGGGAGCTTAAGTGGTGGGAAGGGTCGACTGACAAAATATTTGAGTTTTTGGAAACCGCCAAAAGCAAGGTGGCAAAGGTCATTTGGTTTGATCTTTCAGATAGCACTGGTACGCCTCAATTTTTAGTTTTACCTTATATTGATACATATCTCAAGTGTCAGATATTAACTGACAAAAATCAATACCTGAAAAAAAAATATGCCAATAGAGTATTTACGGGTTATTACAACGAAGAATTTAATGTTTTAGATGATGATTCTGGTGAAGATCATCTTGGTGAAGTTCCTTCAATAAATGATTTGAGTAAAATTAAGGTAGGATGGAATACAGGAATGGCTAACTATAGTTGTTATTCATCTTATTGGTCAATCCTTAGCCATTACATTAAGGCTGTCGATTTTCCATTGTTTTATCCAACTCGCTGGGTGTCTCCATATTCGCAGCGAACTACTGATTTCAGTTGCAGAGTTGGTTATTCCTATGTAAGAAATACAGTGGCATATCAACGTAAAGAGATTGCTAGGATACTGCAACGTAAAATCCCTGTCGACAAATTGAAGAGAGGGCGATATTTTTCTGAAATGGAAAGTTCAAAAATATGTATTTCTCCCTTTGGTCTTGGTGAGATAACATTGCGGGATTTTGAAATTATTATATCTGGTTCGGCTATCTTCAAAGCAAATTGTGATCATATGGCTACATGGCCAAATCTTTTTGTGAAAGACGTTACATACTTAGACTATAAATGGGACTTGTCTGATTTTGAAGAAAAGTTAGAATTCTACATTAGCCAACCAGAACTAGTGAATGAAGTGGCCAATAATTGCCAAGGAATTTATAAAAACCTATTAACGACGAAAAGTGGTCATCATCAGTTTTGTCAAAGGTTCTTTGAATTTGTTAAATAAATAAGTGAGCTCTATTAATAATGAAGACATTAAAAAGTAGATTTAGTACCTTTCTAAATAATTTATCAGGAATTATAGTTGGTAATCCTGCATTTATCCGTAATATGGTCAAACCTGCTTTTGTCAAAATATTGGATATAGCTACGTTTGGTCGAGGTATTCGCGTAAATATCGGCGGACAAGGTCAATTTAGAATGTCACCTCATTTTTACTTTAGTAATTGGGAAAATTTTGGTGGGGGACATAATAGTGGTTTTTCCTATTGCCTTGAGAGTGCAGAAAATAAAAATGTAGTATTGGATGTTGGTGCACATATTGGCCTTTATTCAATGCCATTAAGCCAGAAAATAGCGCCAGGGGGTAAAGTATATTCTTTTGAGCCGTCTTCTGTTAATCGATTTTTTCTGAAAAAACACCTCAGGCTAAATAATATAAGTAATGTCGATGTTCAGTCGTGTATGGTTGGTAGAGATAATGTAGATGCTGTAGGTTTTTATGAGGATAAGAATCAGGTAAATCCAATGGGGGGGATTGTATTGACAGATAACATAAAAAACAATGCGGTTCCGGTATTTAAAAAAATGGTGTCATTGGATCAGTTTTGTAAAGATAAAAATATAACGCCAGAGTTAATAAAAGTTGATATTGAGGGCGCTGAATTAGATCTATTGTGGGGTGCAATCTGTATAGTTAAGAGCAGTAGGCCTACGATAGTTTTGAGTATTCATCCACATCATATAAAGAAGATGGGGTTGAGTTTAGATTCGTTAACAGAATATCTTCAAGAAGTTGATTATCAGTGTTTAACCTATGATTTGAAAAATAATAGTGATTATGCAGTTAATGAATGTATTCTACTACCCAATTAGTATTTTAAAGGAGGTAAAACTTTTGTTTAATTCGATTATAGTATTTTCCAAATTGTGTAAAGGGCATGGCTTGAAGGTCATGAGTAAATATGTATTAAGGCGTCTGCTATATTCGATACAGAAAGGGTTAATGAACCAGCGTCATATTATCAGAAAGGTCCATGATTATGAGATGGTGCTTGATCTAAATGATTTAGGTCTGTCGAGAGTGCTTACATTCTTTGGGACCAGGGAGTTAGACCATAAGCTAATTCTGGAGAGGGAATTGAAAGAAGGCATGACGGTGTTGGATCTCGGCGCGAATATTGGGTACTACGCAATTATGGAGTCTAAGTTAATTGGTAATAGCGGCTTTATTTATGCACTCGAACCTCACCCGTCAAATGTCCAACTCTTAAAAACCAATATTCAACTTAATAAAATAAATGAAAGAATAGAAGTGCATCAGAAAGGTGGTTCTAATGAAAATGGAGTAGAATCGCTATGCATTTCGGCTGAGTCCAACTTGCATTCATTTTTGAAAGATAAAAACAGTAGTGATGAAACTGTTGATGTGCCAATGGTGACGATTTCTGACTTTCGCCAAGGAAGAAGGAAGATCGATTTTATTCGAATGGACATTGAAGGTTATGAAGTAGAAGTGTTTGAAGGCTTATTGCCTGCATTGGATGATGCTGAGTTCCGGCCCTCTATCTTATTTGAGACTCACCGTTCAAAATATACGGAAGGGCATACGATTAAACAATCGCTGAAGCTGATGTTTGAAAAAGGATATAAAGCAAAAATAATCGCTTCAAATGAAGGGCGTGATGCTAAGTTTACGGAACATGGCTATAAAGCTGAGGTTTTATTTCCCACTGATGGGATGGTGAGAGGTTTATATTATGGCGTTTCTAATGAAGATGCCATTAAATTTATATGTGATATTGGAGGGGTTAGAGCGGTTTACCTTGAGTATTCAAATGGGTGAGGGTAAGAATATCGTGAGTAAGCGAGAGTTCTCGCATAGAAAAATTAAAAGAGAAAAAGAAATGTTGTTAGTTATTAACTATCTGAGAAAATATCAAGAAGTTAACAACGGTAACATTTTAGAATTTGGTTGTGGTGATGGGTTTCAGATTCCGTTTTTAAAATTGATATCAGATAAGGTTGATGCAATAGATGTTATCGTCGAGAATAGCGTTAGTAAAAAATATAGTAATATTGTTAGCGCTCAGAGTATCGATGACACTTCGTTTAAAACTAATCAGTTTGATCTTATATTTTCAAATCATGTGATTGAGCATTTAGAGGACTTGCAGGGAGCGGTTGAAGAAATGAAGAGGATTGGTTCTGATAAGTGCATTTATGTATTCAGTGTGCCAACAAATATCTGGTTATTATTATCCATACCAGCGCAGTATTTTAGGAAGATTAAGCATTTTCGCCAACATTTGCAAAAGTCTGATAATAGTTCTGCAAATAATAAAAATTCTAAGAATTTTTCATTTTTGAGCAAAATTGTCCCCAAGGGCCATGGGGAATACCTTGGGTTTGTCGAGTGTTATAAAGCATTTCGAATAAAAAGCTGGCATCGATTGTTTAAGTCATTAGGTTTTAATGCAGTGCAGGTTGAACCTTTATTGCTTTACTCAGCGTCAGAGTTCCCCGTATGCCCAACAACTGCGGCTTTATCAAAGTTAAATATTTGTTCGAGTGTATTGTTTATTTTAAGAGTAAGTGAATAACGTGAAAAAAATATTATTTGTGACACCCTCACTTGAAGTTGGTGGAGCAGAAAAGGTTATGGTGACACTTTTCAACCATCTAGATAGTAGAAAATTTGAGGGATATTTTTTTTCGTTTAAAGGTGGCCCTTTATTAAGTAAAGTAAAAGTCATTGAAACTAATAAGTTTATTTTTAATAAAGTGAAAATCTTGTATGGTGTCATTAACCTTATTCTAGTGATCAAAAAAGTTAAGCCAAACGTTGTTTTTTCTACACATAGCCACCTAAATGCATTAATTTGTATTTTAAAAAAACTTAGATTTATACAGACTAAAATCATTATCAGAGAGTCTAACTTCCTTTCAAAACAGCAAAGTAATTCTAAAGGGTTTTATGAAAGTGTTTTTATTACATGGATGGTTAAGAAATTTTATCCATCTGCAAATCTTTTAATTTGCCAAACAGAAGAGATGAGGAAAGATATCGAATATTTTTTTCCTTATGTAAAATTCCCAAAAGTGGTTATTCATAATCCTATAGAATTTATCCCTAAATATATAAGCAGCAAAGGACAAAATAGAATTATATCAATAGGAAGACTGGAGCCACAGAAGAATCATAAAGTTCTAATTGAGGCCTTTAGTTTGATTTATAAGAAAATACCACATAAGCTTTTTATAGTTGGCAAAGGAAGCGAGTTTGATAATCTACAGGAGCTAATTAGAAAGAAGGGTTTGTTGGAAAGGGTTGAGTTAGTTGGATTTAAACAGTCTGTATGGGATCTCTATAAAAATAGTAAACTTTTTGTATTGCCTTCAAATTTTGAAGGGTTTCCGAATGTTGTTATAGAGGCTATGGCTAATAGTACTCCAGTAATTTCCTCAGACTGTCCCTCGGGTCCAAAGGAAATAATCAAAGATAGTGTAAATGGTATCTTGTTTCCAGTTGGAGACGTCAAGTACCTGGCTATGGTCATGTTAAGAGTATTAGAAGACGATGCGTTAGCAACTTCGTTGAAGGTAAATGCCTTTGAAAGTGTCAAGGCATACAGTCCTGCCGTGATAAGTAGACTCTACAATGAACTCTTTAATGAAGTTTAATCAAAAAATCCGCTTTAATTATTATCATCAAATTGGCCTGTTGTTTGCGTTAGCTCCCACGGTAATTCATTTTAATGGGGCTAATGCTTGGAATGTGTGGCCATTCGCATGCCTTTTTATGATCTATTTTGCGATAAAACTTTATGGTAATCAGAATGTGACTCGCCTTGCCAACGTAGTTTATCAAAATAAGTTAATCACCGGTCTGTTTGTTATATTCCTTCTTTCACCATATGTTGGGAGTTTGGTTATTACTGGTGCTTTGTTCGAAACGCCACTTATTGTTTTTGAGTCATTATTTCGGTTATGTTTTTTCTTTTTAATGTTGCTCATTGGATCTAGCGACAAAAGTAGTGATGTTTGGAAATCTTATATTTTATTTTTTTCAATAGTTTATATTTTTTTTATATTGGCAGTGTTGATAAATCCTTCAATGAAGTTTACTAACTCGTCAGGTTTATGCGTTGTTTTAGGTGCCATATATTTTCATTACATTTTTAATAAAACATTTAAGTTTATTTTATTTATTTTTACGATATTCTTCTTATATGATGTAATGATTAGTCGAACTTTAGCTGTTGCTTATGTTGTTTTTCATGTTTATATGGAAGGTGAAATATATTTTAAAAATTATTTTAAGAAATGGCTTATTTTTCTTCTTGCAATGGTTTTGTTGCTTACTATTTTTTGGTTTATACGTTTGGATAGTATTAGTTCAGAGGTTGGTAGGTTGAATAGTTTGACTAGTGGTCGTGGTGTAATTTGGAGTCATTATCTATCTGTTATGCAGGAAACAGGCTCTATTCTTTTTGGAGTAGGGCATTCTAGAGAAGGTTTTTACTCAAACATACCTAGTTTATATGATGGGCCAATGACTATAATGAAAAACGTGATGGTTATGGGTGGGGTGCATAATTCATTCATTTATAATTTCTTGACTAAAGGGCTAGTTGGAATGATGGCGCTGTTTTTCTTTGCTCATCTGTTATTTAAAAAACATCTTAAAATAACGAATCCAATCAACATAGGCTTGTTTCTAGTGTCAGCGTTAATGATGTTTACCACTGGCCAGTCAACTATAGGAGGACTAACGTTTGAATCTGAACTGATGCTAATGTCATTATTAATCCCGTTCCACAAATTTTATTATAGCAAAAAAAACTGCGTCATTAAAAACCACAAAGGCAGTAAAATAAATGAATCTTAAAAATAAAAAAATATTAGTTACAGGAGCTGACGGTTTTATTGGAAGTCATTTGGTTGAAAGATTGATTCTGATGGGCTGTGATGTGCGTGCTTTTGTTTTTTACAATTCTTTTAATAGCTGGGGGTGGATTGATTCGCTGTCTCCTGAAGTTCTTGACAAGCTTGATATTTTTCAAGGAGATATTCGTGACCCTTTTGGGGTGAAGAAAGGTATGGAGGGGTGTGAAGTCGTTTTTCATTTGGCATCTCTTATTGCAATCCCATATTCCTATCACTCTCCTCAGTCTTATGTGGAAACAAATATAACAGGCACTTTGAATGTGGTTCAAGCTGCAAAGGAACTAAGGGTTTTAAAGGTGATTCACACGTCGACGAGTGAAACATATGGTACAGCTCAATATGTCCCCATTGATGAAGACCATCGGTTGCAGGGTCAGTCGCCATATTCAGCGACAAAAATTGGGGCTGACCAAGTTGCAATGAGTTATTATTCTTCTTTTGATACGCCTGTTGCTATCATCAGGCCATTCAATACTTACGGGCCAAGACAGTCTGCTAGGGCTGTAATCCCGTCTGTAATAATTCAAATTCTAAACGGTAAAAGAATTTTACAATTGGGTAACCTGGAGCCTACAAGGGATTTTAATTTTGTATTGGACACTGTCCAGGGATTTATTAAAATAGCTGAGCATGATTCCACTATTGGTGAGATAGTAAATATTGGCGCTGGTTTTGAAATAAGTATTGGAAGCCTTGTTTATAAAATCGCAGAGATAGTGGGTGTTGATATAGAAATTATTGCTGATGATGAGCGAAATAGGCCAGATAAAAGCGAAGTTTTTAGGCTCTTTTCTGACATATCTAAAGCTAATGATCTAGTTAATTATTCTCCTGAATATGGTTTTGATGCTGGACTTAAATTAACTATAGAGTGGTTTAAGGATAAAGATAACTTAAATCGATATAAAGATATTTATAACATATAAGGGGTTGATATGAGAGCAGTAATTTTAGCTGGTGGAAAAGGGGTTAGGCTAATGCCTTATACCGCAGTTCTTCCAAAACCGTTAGTTCCGATTGGGGGTGAGCTTCCAATTTTAGAAATTGTTATTAGACAGCTAAAGAGAGATGGCTTCACTCATATTACAATTGCAGTCAATCATCTAGCTAATTTAATAATGGCATTCTTTGGGGATGGTGAAAAATGGGGAATAAGAATTGATTACTCCATTGAGGATAAGCCATTAAGTACGATTGGACCTTTGACCTTAATAAAGGACTTGCCAGAGAAATTTTTAGTAATGAACGGCGACATTCTTACTGACATGTCCTTTTCAGCTTTATTGGCAAATCATGTTGATGGTGGCCATGATCTTTCTGTGGCCTCTTATGTGCGTAAGCATAAAGTTGATTTTGGTGTTTTAAATATTAATAAAAAAAATTCAGTGATTGGTTTTGAGGAAAAGCCAGAATACACATTTAGGGTCAGTATGGGAGTGTATATTCTGAATAAATCTATTGTTGATCAACTCGAGGTCGGTTCAGAATATGGTTTTGACAACCTAATGTTGGATGGAATTGATAAAGATCTTAAAATTCATTCTTACGCCTTCGATGGATATTGGTTGGATATCGGTAGGCCTGATGATTACCTCCAAGCCAACAAAGACTACCCTAGGTTGAAGTCTACTATATTATGAATAGAATATTAGTTTTTGGTGGTGCCGGATTTGCAGGGTCCAATTTTATTACGTATGTGAACTCGGTCAACTATGGTGATGAAGTCTTTGGGACATCTAAAACGAGTTCGGATGGCTTTGAAACTGCTGATATATCTTTATACTCAGATGTTCAGGACGTCATATTGAAAGTTAAGCCAAGTCACATTGTTAATTTTTCTGGTTCTTTTTCTAATGATTATGAGGTTGATTACAGTGTTAACCTTTTAGGTTCTAAAAATATTCTGGATGTAGTGGTAAACAACAAATTATTTGATATTAAGATTTTATTAATTGGGTCTTCAGGTGAATATGGAGTTAATAGCACCAAGCCAATTGACGAAAATTGTCCTGTTGCTCCTTCTTCATTCTATACTCTAACAAAGTCGTTTCAAACAGAACTAATGTCTTTTTACTGTAGAGTAAACCATTTAAATATTAGCATAGTGAGGCTGTCAAATTTGATTGGTCCTCATATGTCAGAAAAGCTGTTCATTGGAAAATTCTTCAAAGCCCTGGCAAATATTAGCCAAAATCAAGAAATATTTGTTGGCAACGAGAGTGGGTTCAGAGACTATGTTGATATTAGAGATGCAGTTAGAGGTTGCTACGGATTATTAAAAACAGCCCGGTCAGGAGAAGTTTATAACCTTGGGTCTGGAAAGGTGACGCAGATCAAAACGATTATTGATGCAGCGCTACAATCAGTTCAGGTTCCACGGAGTAGTATCAAAAGTGAAAATGTAAGCTCCGTAAAAAAAATTGATTTTCAGTTGATGGATATTGAGAAAATTACTAAATTAATAGGGTTTGTTCCAGAATATTCTATTGATGATAGTATAAAAAATGTGTTGGCAAACATGAAAAAATGAAGAAGATTAATGTATTACAGTTGCTAACAACATCAGATGTACGCGGCTCTGAAAATTTGGTTGTTAGCATGGTGGAGCGCGGTGATACTGATAAATTTAACTACTTTATTTGTTCCCTCTATCCCGTTGGAGATTTACAACAGTTAGCAGTGAAGAAGGGCATTAAATGTTCTTCTCTTGGCGTTAGACTGAACTTTATATCTGCTGTATTTAGACTCTGGCGTCTTTTGAGCAAATATGAAATCGATATAGTTCATGTTTATGGGTTCAGAACTGATCTTCTTTGTCGAATAGTCCTTCCGTTTGTCAAAGCAAAGGTTCTTATTTCAGCCATCCATAGTGTTCATAGTAACTGTCCTAAAGCTGTCTTTATAGTAGATAAATTATTTTCCCCATTTGTTGATCTCTACGTTTCCAACTCTATTGCAGGTGCGCAGTTTCATCAGTTGCGGAGTAAGATAAGTAAGAATAAGTATTCTGTCATTTATAGTGGTGTGAATATGCCTGTCCTGAACAAAGATGCTAATAGAAGTTTAAGTAATATTTTAGATGGGTCGTTCATAATCACACTTATGGCGGGTATTACAGGGGAAAAAGGGCATGATGTAGCAATTGAGGCATTTGTTAAAATTAAGGAAAGATTTCCTCAAAAAGAATTCAAACTTGTGTTTGTTGGGAAAGACTTTACTGGCGGCGTGATTAGTGAGCTAGCTGATAAAAAGAAAACTAGTAATGATGTTATTTTTCTAGGATTTAGCGATGCTAAAATAGTTCAGGAAGTAATGGAAACAACTGATGTTTTCATTTTACCTTCTCTCAGAGAGGGCCTTCCAACAGTTGTTCTTGAGGCAATGAGCTATGGTTTACCTGTTGTTGCAACTGATGTTGGTGGTACGGCAGAGTTATTGGTAAATGGTGAGACTGGTTTTTTAATTAAGCCTTCAGATGTTGATAGTCTGGCAGACAGGGTATCTACGTTGGTAAAGGATGAAGCTCAGCGCCTTTCAATGGGCAAGTCTGGAAGGGAGTTAGTTGAGAATAATTTCTCTTTAGGGCAGATGACATCTTTTATAGAGGAAAAATATCTTGAACTTTATCAGCCAATAAAAATAAATGATTAGAAATGCCTTTATTAAAGTCAATCCTTTTTGTGTTTTGTGACCCCATATTTCAGATCTTGGTTTTATCTTTTTTGATATATATTTTTCGCTGCCCATGTGCTTTTTGGAAGGTTTTGTGGGTTTATTCTATACTAATCTCGTCTTCAATTTTTTATGTTGTAATAGGGGCAGTGTGGTCTGTTTCAGATACTATAGATAATAGAAAAAGCTATGATGTTGCGATACTTTTGCTTGGGGTGAGCGAATATCATTGGCATGGTAAATATATTTTTGATGGACGTAATCAATATTGTAATCTAAATAAAAACGGTGATCGTGTAGGTTATATCATTCAACAGATGCAAGATGGAAAAGTTGAAACGCTCCTGCTTGGTCATCTGATGATTGATGATTTTGATGAGACAGCTTGTGTTGTCGACCTTATGCGGCAACACGGTATTTTAGAGAATAGAATTAAAATAATGGGTGGTGTGAGCCGAACACTTGATGAGATTGATGAGCTTGGGAAATATTTATCTCAGGCAGGTGAATTATCAGTATTAATGGTAACGAGCGAGGAACATATGCGAAGGGCGATGTCTATGGCCAACGATCAAAAGATTAATTTAGATTATTTTTCTACAGGAAAGGTAGTTTATAGTACGTTCTTTGATGGTTTTATTATCAGTACTAAATGGTTAAGTAAAAGTAAAAACCTATTTTATGAAATGTTTGCATATATGGGTTATTTGATATTAGGTAGGTTATAAATTATGTCTTTAAGACAAAAGATGCCTTGGCAGTTGAAAATTATAGTAAAATTAATCTTATCAAAACTGCCTATTAGCTATGCTCAGTGGGCAAAAATAGGGTTATTTCGACATGGTGAAATGGATAGCTTTAACTATGCATGGAATGTGCTGAATCGCCATGTTAAGGAGATGGCTTCTGAAGAGCTTGATTGGAATGGATTAGAGTTAGGGCCTGGTGATGGTATTCTATCTGCGCTTTTAGCACCCGCATTAGGTGCTGCTGGCTTAACTCTTTTGGACTCTGGTGATTATGCAGATAAAGATATCAATAAGTATAATCGCCAGATCAACGATTTTTTATCAAAGTTTGATTTATATACACTTCCAGATTACTCCTACTGTGCTGGTATGGACAACATACTAAAATCTGCAGGTGGCGCTTACCATTCTCAGGGTTTGGCTTCGATGAAATTAATGGGCGATGATTCGTTTGATATTATTTACTCACAAGCTGTTTTGGAACATGTACGTAGAGATGAATTTGCTGAAACCATGTTTGAGTGCCGCAGGATATTAAAGCCCAAAGGGGTGATGAGTCATGTGGTAGATTTTAAAGATCATCTGGGTGGAGGCCTTAATAATTTACGTATAACTTCAGGCTTATGGGAAAAGAACTGGTTTGCTGCGAAAAGCAATTTTTATACAAATAGGTTACGGTTCTCTGAGGTGGTAAAAATTTGTGAAGATGCTGGATTCACCCTTAAAACATCAGACGTGAGTCGGTATGAAACTATACCCATTCTGAGGAAACAGTTAACTAGTGAGTTTTTTGCCCTTTCTGATGATGATTTGTCTATTTCAGAAGCTCATGTGGTGTTTTATTAAATGGTTGTTCAGATAATTACACGCCTTGCACTTGGCGGAGCACAACAGATTGTTTATGAACTATCGACAAGGTTAAAAGATAGTGAAGAGGATGTAGTTGTCTTTACTGGTTACTCTAGCTCGTCTGGAGAGGGGTCAATAAATAATGATATTATTCTGAATGACCTTGTTGCAAAAGGGGTTGCTACCAAAATATGTAAATACTTCAGAAACTCAATTTCACCACTCAATGACCTATTAGCTATATTTTGGCTGGTTCAGAACCTAAGGAAGTTGCAGCCCACTACTGTGCATATCCATAGCTCTAAAGCTGGAATTTTAGGAAGAATTGCTTGCAAAATAGCTGGTGTTGATCGAGTTATTTATCATGTGCATGGTTGGAGCTTTTCGAGAGTTAATGGGTTTAGTAAAAAGGCTTATTTGTTTCTAGAGAGGTTGTTTTGTCATTTAACTGATCATTATATTTTTGTTTGTAGGCAAGATTTAATTGATTTTATTGATTCTGGTGGGAATCAAAAAATTGAGGGTCGCTCGTCTGTCATATATCCAGGTGGTGATTTTACATCCGCTGGTGATAATGCTCGTAACAGGACAATGCTGAGAAAAAAATTAGGTTTAAATGAAGGTGACTTCGTAATTGGCGCAATCGCTCGATTAGATTATCAAAAAAACCCTCTTTTCTTTTTTAATTTTGCAGCTCGTTACTCTAAAATTAACGAAAACTCAAAATTTTTATGGATTGGTGATGGAGCCGAGTATGAAAAGGTTAAGCAGTTAGTTAAAGAAAATGAGTTAGAAAGCAGGGTTATTCTTGCAGGTTATATTCCAGAGGTGGAAAGCTATTATTCAGTGTTTGATATATTTACTATAACTTCGCGCTATGAAGGTTTACCTGTGACTTCTGTTAAATCACTTGTGGCCGAAGTGCCTGTGGTTGGATTTTTAAGAAATGGTATGATTGATCTTGATAAACAGTTCGACTCTTTTTTTGGAGTGCCGTTTGGGGATATGGAGAAATTTATTCAATCTGTTGAAAATGCCAAAGTCTTTTGCGGGGAATATCCCCATATATTAAAGAAAGAGAGTGAACTTATTAGGGGCGGTTGGAACATGGAAACAATGTGTAGTGAAATTATTTCTCTTTATAAGCAGGAATGTTAATGAGTGTTTTGGTAATTGGTGGTGCTGGGTTCATAGGGAGTGTGTTGATAAAAAGGCTCCTAAGTGAAGATAAGAGTGTCATTGTTGTTGATAAACTATCCTTGGGGTCTGTCGATCATATTGATACTGGGAAACTGACATTCCATGACGTAGATATTAATGAGGTAGATGCGGTTATAAAGTTGTTGAAGCGTGGTAATTTGAAGATAGATGAGGTGTGGCATCTTGCAGCAAACTCCGATATTCCAGCTGGTATCGTAGATATGAACGTTGACTTATATGATACCTTTATGTCTACAGTGTCAACTTTAAAAATCATGAAAGAACTACATTGCAAGAAACTTCACTTCTCTTCTAGCTCAGCGGTGTATGGGTTTAATGAAAATAGACTGCATGAAGATATTGGTCCACTAATGCCGATTTCTAATTACGGCGCTATGAAATTGTCATCTGAGGCACTGATTAGTGCTTCGTTGGAATCATTTTTAGATAAAGTGTGTATTTACAGATTTCCAAACGTTGTTGGGGTGCCGGCCACGCATGGTGTTATCTTAGACTTCATCAACAAATTACAAAAAGACATGTCAACATTGGAAGTTCTTGGAAATGGTACACAGCAAAAAACATATTTGCATGTGAGTGAACTGGTAGACGCTATGTTGTTTATCGATGACAATACAAGCAGTGGACTAAATTATTTCAATATAGGTGCAATAGACGATGGAGTGACTGTTAGGCAGATCGCAGAAGAAACAACCAAAGTGGTCTCTCCTGACGCAAAAGTTAACTACCAAATGGCTGATAGGGGTTGGGTTGGTGATGTTCCTCGTTTTTATTATTCAGTTGATAAGTTAACAAGTTTGGGATGGTCTCCAGTCATGTCGTCGTTAGAGGCTGTTCAAAAAGCCGTGAAGGAAATTTCCTTACAAGAAGGAGTGTAAATGAAGCAGGCAGTTATCCTCGCTGGTGGCAAAGGCACAAGACTTAAAGAAGTTTCAGGTGATTTGCCCAAGCCTATGGTTCCTGTTTTAGGGACACCACTTTTAGAATGTCTAATTGAACAATGTGTTAGATATGACATATTAGATATTAAATTGCTGGTTTCCTTCAAAAGAGAAGTAATAGAGGGCTACTTCGGTGATGGAAGCGATTTTGGTGTATCTATTCAGTATATTGTTGAAGAAGTCCCTAGAGGGACCGCAGGTGCTTTAATAGATGCGTTGCCTGAGCTAGATGAACATTTTTTGGTTATCTATGGAGATACTTTTTTTGATATAGATTTGGGGGCCTTTTGGGAATTTCATCAGGATCATGGGGGTGATGTATCTATTTTCCTGCACCCCAATGATCATCCGTACGACTCTGATTTAGTTGAAGTTAATTCTGATTTTCTGGTGCACAAAATCCACCCATATCCACATGACCTGCAATGGCGTCAAAATTTGGTCAACGCGGCAATTTATATATTTAATAAAAACGCATTGAAAAAAATTGAGCTGGATCTAGGGAAGCCAGATATTTCAAAAGAACTGTTTCCGCTGATGTTGGAATCTGAAAAAAAACTATATGGATATATATCTACAGAATATATTAAAGACATGGGCACTCCAAAACGTTTATCTAAAGTAGAGCTGGATATTAATACTGGTAAGGTTAAATCACTGAAGAGACAAACACCTAAAGTAGCAATCTTTTTAGATAGAGACGGCACTATAAATCAAGAAGTAAATCATTTATCTAACCACGAGCAATTCAAACTTATTGATGGTGTGGGTGACGCAATTTGTAAAATTAATTCAGCGGGTCTTTTGGCTGTTGTTGTGACTAATCAACCAGTAATTGCTAGAGGTGAATTAAAAGAATCCGAGTTAAAAGTAATTCATAATAAAATGGATACATTACTTGGTTTGCAGGGAGCATACATCGATCGACTATATTATTGTCCTCATCATACAGACAGTGGTTTTGAAGGCGAGATTGAAGTGTTAAAATTTGATTGTGATTGTAGAAAGCCAAAAACTGGTATGTTTGTACAGGCAAAGAATGAGTTGAATATCCTTCTAGATAAGTCCTGGGTGGTAGGTGATAGCACGGGCGATATATTTGCTGCAAAAAATGCAGGAATGAAAAGTGTTTTAGTGCAAACAGGTCATGGTGGAAAGGATGGTGTTTTCGAAGTTACTCCAGATTTTTTTGCAGAAAACCTGTGTCAGGCAATTGAATTTATATTAGAGGAAATTGAACACTATGATTGTGAGTAGAACGCCATTAAGGATGAGTTTTGTAGGCGGTGGTAGTGATTTACCCTCTTACTACAGGCAAATGGGTGGGGCGGTATTATCAACGTCGATTGACAAATATATGTATGTCACAGTTAACAAAAAGTTTGACGATGCTATTAGATTAAGCTATTCAGTTACTGAAAATGCAAGCGATATTCAACAAATTAAACACCCTATTGTTCGTAATACTTTGGAACTGCTTGGCATTTCTGGTGGGGTAGAAATCACATCAATATCAGATATTCCGTCCCAAGGTTCCGGTCTAGGCTCATCAAGTTCTTATACGGTCGGATTACTACATGCACTATATGTTTTTGCGGGTAAAGACGCATCTAAAGAAGAGCTAGCTAGGTTGTCGAGCCATATAGAAATTGATTTGTGTGGTGATAGAATAGGAAAACAAGACCAATATGCTGCTGCGTTTGGTGGATTGAATTTAATTGAGTTTAATCAAGATGATTCTGTAGTAGTCAGTCCAGTAATTTGCACACCTAAAACAATCAAAAAATTAGAAGAATCAATCATTGTTTTCTATACGGGTCGAATGCGCAGTGCATCTACTTTGTTAAGTGCGCAATCAGATAATATGAAGCGAGCTGATAAAAGAGAGCTGATGTCGAAAATGGTTTCTTTGGTCTATGATATGAGAACCTTACTTGAAAATGATAATATTGAAGATTTGGGAGAATTACTTGACCAAAATTGGCAGTTAAAGCGTCAAATGACAGCAGGTATAAGCGACCTGCAGATTGACGGTTGGTATAGTAAAGGATTGCTAGCAGGCGCAACAGGGGGCAAGCTCTTGGGCGCAGGCAATGGTGGTTTTATGATGTTTTTTGCACCAAAAGAAAAGCATGGTGAAATTACAGTAGCATTGAAAGACTTGCAGAGAGTACCATTTTCTTTTGATACTAAAGGCAGTAGGATCGTTTTTTCAGATCAGATAAAGGAATAAGTTGATGGAATTTACTATTGAAAATTATATCGAACAGCATAACTTTGTTATTGAAAATCTCGTTCATCAAGAAATTGAAGATGCGATTTACCTGATCAAAGAGACTGTTGAAAAAGGAAAGAGAGTAGCAGTATGTGGCAATGGCGGAAGTGCTATGGCTGCATCACATTATATTACTGACTGGAATAAGATGGTTTACACTCATACCGGAGTGAAATTTAACGGTATTTGTCTTTCAGACAATATTGGTTTGATAACAGCATATTCGAACGATTTTTCTTATAATGACGTTTTTTCCGAGCAAGTAAAAAATCTATTAGATAAAGGTGACTTGTTAATTACTTTAAGTGGCAGTGGTAATTCAGAAAATGTTGTTAAAGCTACACATGCGGCAAATGAAATGGATGTGAATACTTTGACAATTTGTGGATACGACGGGGGCGAACTGAAAAAAGTCTCAAAGAACTTTGTTTGGATACGCTCCCATGATATGCAACTCTGTGAAGATGCGCAAACGGTATTTGGGCATATGGTGATGAAGTCACTTTGCCATACTTCAATATCGGTCTAACATATGGAACAGTGAAGTTGAATAGTGCATGATCAATTGAAGGGTTTTACTCTTGGTTCAGAGTATTTAAATTAAAAAATATGGTGGAGTAAAAAATAAACACTATTAACTTCAATTTTAGAGAGTAAGCTTATTATTCAATTTCTTAAAAATCAGACAAGAACTTTCCTAGAAGATATTTCCATGAGTATTGCTATTGATTAATTCCCTATTAAAGAAAATTAGCTCTTATTAAGTTTTTTGGTAAATTAGGCTAAGTACACTTTATGGGAATCAAAAAGAATTTATTATTTAAGCAGTGGCTATTATAAAAGAATCTAAACCTGCTTCGTACTCTGCGTAGAATTTGGAATAAACAATAAATTATCTTATACGTGGTGAGTGGTTACGTTGCTTCTCATCAATAACTTTGGAACTACGAACCTGAGTAATTGTTGCATGTAAATGAGCGTTATTTCAGGACTATTTTTCCTTTGTAGCCAATAAATTTTCACGCTGATGCAATAATAATTCACTAGCACCAATTTAAAATTGATATTAATAATTGGTGGTTACATACTGATCATATGAACATGGAATAGTAAAAAATAACAGTCAGTTGATGTTCTATAAAAAAATTTAGAATGTACAGAGGTATTTGAGTGTCAAGAATTTTTATTACAGGTGCTACAGGGTTTATCGGTAAGCAATTAGTGGCAAAGTTGGCGCGGCAAGGGGATTTGTTAACAGTCCTTTCTAGATCCCAGCATATTATTCATAAAACGGTAATTTTCGACCTCCAAAGGAATGACATTCCAGAAGATATATTAGACGGAATTGATACAGTTTTTCATCTTGCCGGGTTCACACATGATATGCGCGATGCAAGTGAAATAGAAGATTTATATAAAAAAATAAATACGCATGCCACAGTTAAGCTCGCTCAACTTGCCTCAAATGCAGGCGTCAAGAAATTTATATTTGTCAGCAGTGTAAAAGCTGGTGGAATATCAAGTCAAGGGATGTGTAGCAAGGAAGAACCACAAAATAACCCTGATGGTATTTATGGTCAAACCAAGCGGGAAGCTGAAATAGAGATTCTAAGAATCAGTATGACATCAGATATGCATGTATCTATTGTTCGGCCATCTTTAGTTTATGGTTTAGGCTCTAAGGGTAACTTGCAGCTAATGTTTTCAGGCATTAAAAAAGGTTGGTTTCCACCTATGCCAGAAACTGGAAACGAAAGGTCAATGATTCACGTAGATGATTTAGTTCGAGCAATTTTATTGGTTGCCGATGATGTTCGTGCTAATGGAGAAATATTTATTGCAACAGATGGAGTGCCTCATTCAACTAGAAAAATTTATGATGCGATGTGCTGTTCGCTTGGAAAGGCAATTCCTAAATGGAGTGTTCCGAAGAGTCTTTTTGATATGGCTGCCTTGATAAATCCGCGTCTTGCATATAAGTTAAACAAGCTTTTAGGTAGTGAATGTTATTCTTCTGATAAATTGGAGGCCTTAGGTTTTAGAGCCCAAAAGTCATTAAAGGATCTGAATGAAAAGGATTTTTGATTTGCTCGCTAGTGTGGCTTTAATGCTCTGCTTGATGATTATAATGGTCTTTATTGCTTTTGGGGTTCGTTTAACGTCAGAAGGTCCGTCGCTATACTGGTCTAACCGCGTTGGGAAAGACAATGAAATTTTCAAGATGCCTAAATTTAGATCGATGCGAGTGGACACTCCTAATTTAGCAACTCATCTGTTAGATAATCCTGATGACTATTTGTCACCAATTGGTGGTTTTTTGCGTTTAACTAGTTTAGACGAGCTTCCTCAGCTATTATCAGTATTGAGAGGAGATATGAGCCTAGTAGGACCTCGTCCAGCACTTTATAATCAAGATGATTTGATTGCTCTAAGGACTAAAGTGGGTGTGGACAAGCTATTGCCTGGTATAACAGGCTGGGCGCAAGTTAACGGTAGAGACCAATTAACGATTCCTGATAAGGTTGCTCTGGATGCAGAGTATGTAAGTAGGCAATCTTTTTGGTTTGATATTAAAATTTTATGGATGACTTTCCTCAAAATTTTGAAGCATGATGGAGTGAGTCACTAGTATAAATGACAAGTGTTATTATTCCCATGCATCAAAATTTTTTTCATAATTTAGTTTGTTATTTAAATAGATGTCTCTAAATTTGGGTTTTTTGTTGAGGGAATGCTTTATATTTTAAGTCAACTAATCAATAATTCAATGCTGTCTTTAATCATATATTACTTCTGTTTGGCCTAATTTGGACCGAGTAAGCTAATGCGAATAATTGTTAAAGAGATCCTTACGATACCTAACCTGTTAGAACGAAATGTTGTCTTAACTGTTGACTGGGCATGACCCATAGGTGCTCTCCGGCTGTTATTTTTAATAACCTTACATTCAATTTGGTGATATGAAGTTCGATTTTTTTAATGCGTCTATTAACAAAGAGTCACTGGAGTTAACATGCACAATCAAGAAATTAAAATAAGGTTTGCTAGTTATGATGATAGCAAATCAATTTTTGGTTGGCGAAATAACGAACACGGCGATGAGAGGGAGAGGTTTAGGTAAGGGATTTTTATATAAGTGTATAGAAGATTATTTATCCTTCAATAAGTATGGTCTTACGGCAAAAATAAAACCGCAAAACCTTGTGAGTCTTAAAATATTTGGGTCTGTTGAATTTGAATAAGTTGGCAGTAATGATGAAGTTTTTTTCTAGAGAGACCTCTCAAGAAGCTTACATTTAAAGAGGTAAATGAAAGTGATGTAGAAGCGTTGTTTGAATTATTTAAAACACGAGCATATTATGTTGGCCACAAGACTTTACCGTCAAAATGCGAGCATTTAGATTTTGTGAAGTCAAATCCATACCGGCATTAGGCTCTCGTTTTTGAAACAGCTACTTTAGCTGGTTCTTACTACCTTAAAAATGATCATTATATTGGGTTAAATCTAGTACATCCAAAGAAAATGCTAGTGTGGAGGATAGTGAATCATATCAAACGTAACTTTAAACCTGTAGCGGAAGTAAGGTCCAAGATACCGCCATACTTTTACATAAACGTTGCTTACAATAATGAAGATCTAAAAAAGTTTTAGATGAGTTAGATATTGTTCCAATTCAAACATCATTTAAGATTATTTAATGGAGAAACTGAATGTTTAATATAGGTAACAGAAACATAGGTAAAGAATTTAGGCCTTTCATTATTGCTGAGGTTTCGGCGAATCATGGAGGAAGTATTGAGCGCGCTAAGGATACTATACTAGCAGCAAAAAAGTCAGGCGCTGATGCCGTAAAAATCCAAACCTATACGCCAGATACAATGACAATTAACTCCGACAAGGAAGATTTTTTGATCACTGACGGGTTATGGCGAGGCTATAATTTATATCAACTGTATCAAGAAGCGTACACTCCGTTTGAGTGGCATAGAGAGTTATTTGAATTCGCCAAGATAAATAATATCCTGCTTTTCTCTACCCCGTTTGATGAAACGGCTGTTGACTTACTTGATGAACTAAATGTGCCAGCTTATAAGATTGCTTCATTTGAAATAACAGATTTGCCTTTGATTAAGTATGTGGCTTCTAAAGGTAAACCGATGTTCCTATCCACAGGAATGTCTAATGTTAATGAGATTGGGGAGGCAGTAGAATCTTGTTATCAAAATGGCAATAAAAACATCCTTTTGTTCCATTGCATTAGCAGTTATCCAGCTAATTTGAGTGATTCAAGCCTTGGCGATATATCTTACATTGCTCAACATTTTGATGTGGAGGTCGGATTGTCTGATCATACAACATCTAACCTAGCGTCGATTTTAGCTGTCGCAAAAGGAGCATCGGCAATAGAAAAACACTTTAAGCTAGATGAAAAAGAGTGTGGCCCAGACTCAAGTTTTTCAATCCTACCAGACCAGCTAAAGAGTCTTTGTAGTGATTGTGCTTTAGCATTTGAAGCAGTAAAGTCTAATAAATTAGAGCGTGGGTCGAGTGAGTTAACAAACAAAAAATTTAGACGGTCAATATACTTTGTCAAAAATCTCAATAAAGGCCAGCAGGTAAGAGCGAATGATATAAGGCGCATTCGTCCTGGATATGGGTTGGAGCCAAAACATTTTGATACTGTGGTTGGTAAGGTATTGAAGGTTGATGTTGAGCGAGGTGATGCTGTGACTTTTGACGTGTTGACTAAGGAATGAGTGTCTCCCATTAATGGATTTAGGCTCTATTTATAGACGTGATGAGTTTCAAGTAATCCTCTTAAATTAATATCAGTTTGATCGAATAGCCCCGAAACGTTTCTTTTCAGGAAAAAGCTATTTGACTTTATATTTTAGTGAGCCTATTCAATGCAGAGTATTTTTAAAGGCATCGTTGCGATACCCCGTTCAGCAAAGCGCAGCATTCTCATTTCTGCGGATTCTGTATTGCTTATAGGCGCTCTTTGGCTATCGTTTTCACTACGCTTAGATAATTGGTACTGGCCTCGTGGAGGCGTGAATAACCCTATAGTATTGTTGGTGTTGGTTGCTCCAGTGTTTGCCGTGCCTGTGTTTGCTCACTTTGGGCTTTATAGGGCGATTATTCGGTACTTAGGCATGAGGGCAGTATGGTCTATTGTGAAGGCTGTTATGGTGTATGCAGCACTATGGGGGGTGATTGCCTTTTTAAGCGGAGTGCAAGGGGTGCCGCGGTCTGTTGTGCCCATTAATGCCATGGTAGCCGTGCTGGCTGTTGGTGGTTCTCGTATGTTTGCGCGTTGGTTGTTGAGTAAAATTGAAGATTCAGTTCGTATAAGTCCTGCGGATGATAGAGCTGGTGTAGGTGTGTCTCAGCACTCGCGGGTAGTGATTTTTGGTGCAGGTGCTGCAGGCCGGCAATTGGCTGTTGGTTTGGGGCAAAGCCGTGAATGTATCTTGCTGGCTTTTGTGGATGATGGCATTGAGCTACACGGACGAGACTTGATGGGTGTGCCCATTATATCCCAAGACAAATTACAGAATTTTGTGGTTAGTCATCAGGTGGATGACATATTATTGGCAATGCCATCCATTACCCGCCAACAACGTAGTGTCATTATAGAACACCTGCGCCCCTTGAATATACGCATTCGTACTTTGCCAGGGTTGATTGCAATGGCCCAAGGGAAAGCTGACTATGCAGATTTACACGATTTGGACATCCACGACTTGTTGGCACGGGAACCGGCAGAAGCAGACGAAGTGATGCTACAAGAACAAGTCACTGGTAAAACCGTTATGGTGACTGGTGCAGGCGGTAGTATTGGTAGCGAGCTATGTCGACAAATATTGCAGCGTAAACCAAAGGTGTTGTTATTATTTGAGTTAAGTGAATTTTCTCTTTATACCTTGCACAACGAGCTGTTAGATACTCTTCATTACCTTGCCAATGAACAGCGTAATAGCGGTGCTGTTGGGCTAGTTGCTACTATAATACCGTTACTGGGTTCGGTGGCAGATGAAAACCGCGTAAGTGACGTTATATTAACGTGGAATCCAAATATTATTTACCATGCCGCTGCGGTTAAACATGTACCTATTGTTGAGCAGAATATAGCTGAATGTGTAAAAAACAATGTATCAGGTACGTTGGTGATGGCTAAGGTGGCTATAGAGCGGCAGGTAGAGCGCTTTATACTGGTTAGCACTGATAAAGCGGTGAATCCTACAAATGCCATGGGCGCTAGTAAACGTTGCTGTGAGCTGATTTTACAAGCATTGGCTGCGGAGCAACATCCTTCATTCGAACCCATGTGGGATGGCAAGCCTGCTGCACAAGTTGCCCGTACTACCCAATTAGCCATGGTTCGTTTTGGCAATGTATTAGGTTCTTCGGGCTCTGTGGTGCCTTACTTCAGGCAACAAATTGCCCAGGGTGGCCCAATCACCTTAACTCACCAAGATGTTATCCGTTATTTTATGACCATGCCCGAAGCTGCCCAATTAGTGATGCAGACCGGTGCGATGGCAGGCGGCTCTATTAAAGGTATAGGTGATAGGATTAATAGTGAAGCCGAAGTGTATGTGCTAGATATGGGTGAGCCGGTTAAAATAATTGACTTGGCTCGCAGGATGGTTGAGCTTTCTGGTTTCCGAGTGAAAGATGAGAATTCACCAGAAGGGGATATTGCTATTGAAGTGGTTGGCTTACGCCCGGGTGAGAAGCTCTATGAGGAACTGTTGATAGGTAATAACCCTCAAGCCACTCAGCATCCGCGAATCATGAAAGCTAATGAAAAGTTTTTACGATGGAGTGAATTGCAACCCATGATCACCACGTTGAGAATTGCAGCGGTGAATGGTGATGTAATGATGATACGTAGTATGTTGCAACTGCTGGTGCCTGAATATCAACCGGATGAAAAAGTGGCTGATTGGGTCTATAGGGAACAGATATCTCAGGCTGGGAAGTCGGATTATTGAACGTAACTGCGACGTTACTTTCAATTGGTGTATTTCCAGAGCTTCAATACAGAGTTTAAACTACTCAGCAGAGCTAGATAAAATCAATTATAATATTCGTCAAACTGCTTTCAATTACGGATTGACATGAAAACTGCCCTCATCACCGGTGTTACCGGCCAAGATGGTGCTTACCTTGCGGAATTTCTTCTGCAAAAAGGCTACATCGTCCATGGCGTAAAGCGCCGTTCATCTCTTTTTAATACTGCTCGTAT
>Ga0209815_1000384_pt1 | contig 32917 bp, 34 predicted proteins | sample CoawatmetaG00DNA_FD_187507 | JGI IMG/M metagenome (GOLD analysis project Ga0209815, IMG submission 187507) | Marine microbial communities from the West Antarctic Peninsula - Coastal water metaG002-DNA (SPAdes) (version 2) | ecosystem: Environmental > Aquatic > Marine > Coastal ...
GTAGTTGCCTTACGTTGTTGTTGCTTGCCGGGGTTTGCTGTTGGCTGACTAAGGCCCAATCCGTGTTGAAGATTATACGCCGTCGGCCTGACAAATTTTGCAGCCGAGGAAGCCTAATGTCTACCGACGTGCACATGCATACCCCACCCCCCCTAGCGCGTGGGATGCTATATCCCTGTCGTAGGTATTCCCAGCGATTACAGTGGGTTAGCTGAGGATCAATAGGAATTTTAGGTTCCCTAGCCAAAAACGACCCCCCAGTACCTCTTCTGACAGCTCGACTTCAAAAACTGGGGTAAAGCCCGACCTTGTTGTTGTTGTTGTCAGGCCTTTAGACGCGGGGGCCACTCACAGAAAACATAAGAAAGGAACCTTAGATGGCTCTAGAAACTGGTACGCACATTGACGATTTGGTTCCTTCGAACCCTGCGTCCACTGACGGTCTCGCGCAAGCTGACGACCACATTCGCCTTCTCAAGGCAACCATTAAGGCCACGTTCCCCTCAGTCACGGGGGCAATTACAGCCACCCACAGTGAGCTCAGTAAGCTTGCGGGACTGACAGCCACCACAGCAGAACTTAACGCACTGGGCGGGCTTACAGCCACCGCAGCTGACCTAAACTATACCACAGCATTACGTGCCACTGGTGTTACCGCTACTGAATACGACCGCCTCGATGGTGTTACATCAGGTATCCAAGCGCAGCTAAATGCTAAAGCGCCTCTGGCCAGCCCTGACTTCACGGGAACCGTTGGCATTGGTGCAAACTGGACCGTTAGGCAGTCAGGCACCAGCCTGCAGTTTGCCTACAATGGTACAAACCGTATGAAACTAGACTCCTCTGGCAACCTCACTGTCGAAGGTAACGTCACTGCATACGGGAGTGCCTAAGTATGACTACACCTACAGGCACTATTAGCCTCCAGAATGTGGAGGATGAGTTTGGCGGCACTGGAGCTATTAGTCTCAGCGAATACTATGCCCTTGGGGCTGGAGTACCATCGTCTGGTGCAATTTCTATGAACAACCTACGTGGCAAACAGTTCCTCGTTTTGGAAACCTTGACTTCCAGTCAAACGTGGACGCCAAAGGCAAACTTGGCCACCTATATTCACATATTCTGCTTTGGTGCTGGTGGGTCTGGTGGTTCATCTGAGCCAGACACCTCATCGGGCCTATTCAACCCCGCAGGGAACTGTTCGGCGTCAGGTGGCGCTGCGGGCGGATATTCCTACTCTAAGATTGCGGCGGGTGCTGCTGGAAGCACGACAGTCGTCATCGGTGTTGGTGGTGCAGGGGTCCAAAGCTCATATAACCATCATCTGGTTGGGAACGACGGAACTGCAACTACGTTTACAGGGTCCAGCCTGACAATGTCTTGCGCAGGTGGACAGGGGGGCCGGGCTTCTGAGACATCAAACACTGGTACAGATAGTAACTTCAGTGCTGGCGCTATTGGCGGTGCTGGTTCTGGCGGTAACGCACTAAATAAAACCGGAGGCAACTCAGGGTCAGCCCATTCTAACCACTCAGGAACTGAAGCATCAAGTGCTTCTGGCGGAGGTTGCCCAGTCATCGACAATAAGTCAGGGACGAGTGCCAACACAGGAAACTCTCAGGCTTCTGACGGTGCAAAGGTTAGTGATAACGGGACTTGGCCAACCTATCTTTCTACATACCAGCTAGGTCGCTCACAAGCCGCCGTACTTAGGGCTGCCAATACAACTCTAGATGCCACAGCAGGCTCGGTTACTGGAAACTCTCTGGATGCCACGTTCGGCGCTGGTTCTGGTGGTGCGGCCCGTGGAACACATACTAGTGGTTCTGGTGGTAACGGTGTTGTCTTCATCGTGTATGAAATAGAAGGATAGGCCATGCCTAATTTACCAATCCGTGGACTTGGGTCTGTGGGCGTGGTCACTGATGTTGACCCCTACAACCTACCACCTAACGCCTATACCCGCGCTAAGAACGTGCGGTTTACCGAAGGCAAAGTAACTAGGGGCCCCATATTCCGTGGAGTATCAGGGGCCCTGTCGTTTACCCCTAAGTTCTCCTACGGCATTACGGCTCTTGTTGGGTACGATACGGTGTTGGTGGTGGATGATACTTTCGACATCCATGAGCTATCTAATGGCACCTTAACCCAGCGGTACAACTCTTCGTTATCCGCTAGTGCATCCAATGTGACTGCCACTACCTTGGCTGACGTTGTGTATGTCAACCGGGCTGACAGTGCCCCAGTATCTCGCGGCCCTACAGCCACCTCCTTTTCTACTTTGGCTAACTGGCCGTCAGGCTACAGGACTTCGGTTCTGCGGTCCTACGGTGACTTCTTGTTAGCGCTGGGCACAGTTGAGGCTGGTGTGGGCTATCCAAACCGTGTGCGCTTCTCAGACCCCGTGGTGGCTAACAGTGTCCCAACGACTTGGGATGAGACTGACCTCACCAACAGTGCAGGCTTCAACGACCTTGTGCAGATGAAGACACCTATTGTTGATGGTGCCACCCTTGGACCTAACTTCCTTGTGTACTCACAGGATCAGGTTTGGATGATGGAGTTCGTTGGTGGCACGTTCATCTTCAACTTCCGCAAGGTCTTTGACGATGCAGGTGTAATCAACCAGAACTGCATCACTGAAGTTGAAGGTAAGCACTACGTGTTTGACCGTGACGACATCTATGTAACTGACGGTAACAGCCGCCAATCCATATGTGATGGCCGTGTGCGCGACTACATCTACAGCGGCCTCGACAACTCCAAGACTAATACCTGCTTTGTGTTTCACAACAGCGATCTAGAGGAGTTGTACTTTTGCTATCACACTGGCGACGATATGGCCGTGTATGCAGATGGTGACGCATGTAACCGTGCTGCCGTGTATAACTACAAGTCGGACACTTGGACCTTCCAAGACCTACCCAACGTAGTTTCATCTGCGCGGTCCAACGTAGACTCAGTGGAAACATATGCTTCTGCCACGCAGACATATGACAACGTAGGTGGCTCGTACCACGACCAAGAGAGCCCATACGAACAGCACAATCTTGTTGTTTCAAAGGCAGGCGGCGGTGTCTCTAGTTCTAAAGTATATGGTGTAGACCTTATTGACCGTGGGTCACTATCGCAGTCTGTGGACACCACAGTTACCACACCGTTCCTACTGGAGCGCGTGGGTCTAGACTTGGATGACATTGGCATGCCTCTAGTTGGCTACAAGGTAATCACACGTCTTTACCCCCAGCTATCCACAGTGAACTCTGATGGTGCCTTTGACTTTACCTTTGGTGCTGCCGATACCCCCAACGCCACGCCCAACTACGGTGTAGAAGTCTCCTTTAATGCCCTTACGGACTACAAGGTGGATACCCGTATGTCGGGACGTTATCTTTCATACAAACTGACGAGTGACACTGCTAAAGACTTTGCGCTTTCGGGCGTGGATGCAGAGGTGGTGGTTACTGGTCGAAGGTGATCAGTAGCTATGTCCTTATCCGATAAACTGAATGTGCTGGTGTCTCGATATGTGAGACGCCAGACACCAACGCTTAACCCAGAGTCCCTTACTGCATATCTGCAAGATGAACTCCGTGAGGTTGAGTCATCAATACGCTCATTGGCAGACGCCAGTATTCAAGTGTCTGACCGAGAGCCAACGGGTGGCCTACGCAAGGGCATGGTTCGCTATGCTGTGTCCCCGTGGAACCCATTGGGAAACGGCTTCACAGGTCTTGTCGTTTACAGTGGCTCCGCTTGGGTGGCCGTATGAATAATGATCTACAGATACGCACCTCCATAATGGAACTTGAGGCACTACTTCTTCATGGCATTACCACAGGCGTAGTCACCAAAGGCGAAGACCAGACAGACATAAAGCACCTATTTACACCAATTGACGATGACTACGGGTGTTCAACATACTCACGCGAGTTGTTCATGCCTGCTGGAATGGTTGTTGTAGGGAAGCTACATAAGAAACCCCACCTCACGTTTTTAATGAGTGGTACAATGCTTGTTGTGTCTGAGGATGGTGGAACTAAGCGACTAAAAGGGCCACTTTCTTTTGTTTCTCCTGCTGGGGTAAAGCGGGCTTTCTACATCGAAGAGGACAGTACGCTTGTGTGTGTTCACCTCACAAAAGAGTCCGAAGAAGCAAACCTTTCGGCGGTCGAGGAAGAGGTCATCAGCCCCAGCTATGAAGCTATGGGCTTAGAGGAACCAAACCTCACAGAACTGCACAACTCCCTCAACGAACTTACCCAGCTTTATAAACCAGATTAAACCAACAGATAGGATTCCGTCATGGTATGGATCGCAGTAGCAACACTTGGCTCCGCAGCAGTAGGTGCCTATGGCGCTAATCAAACCCGAATGAGTCAGGACCGTGCCACAGCGGCATCACAGTTGGGCTTCCGACAGTATGAGCCCTACGTGAACGCTAACCTAAGAGGCGCATCCGGCGCTCTAGATGGCGTATTGGACGCAGGTGCCTACGGTGGTGCAACCCTTGCTGGCCCCAATGGCTTCCAGACTGGCACAGCCAACACTATGGGTGCATACGGCACAAACATGATGAACTCTGGCAACCGGATGATGGATGCCAACGGCAACTTCGGTAACAACAGCCAAGGTCTGTACGGCCAGTTCCAAGACATGTCCCAAGCGGCACAGGCTGATCGCTTAGGTGTTGCAACAGACTACGCAGCGAACAACTCCAACGACCTTGTGAACTCTGCGATGCGCGATGATCGCCGCAACCTCCAAGAGAACACGTTGACCAGCATTGACCTCAACGCATCTGGCAGCGGCAACATGAACTCCAGCCGGGCAGGCGTAGCTGAAGCAGTTGCCAACCGTGCCTATGATGACCGTCGCGCAGATGTATCTATGGCAGTCCAAGATCGCCTCGTAGACCGCAGCCTAAACCAGCAGTCTCAGCAGTTCTCAGACCAAGGTTCCGCTCTGAATGCAGCGGGCAATGCCAACAACGGCATTAGCAATGCGTACACTCAGGGTCTCAACACACTGGGTGAGGGTGCAAACTTTGCTATGAACGCAGGCAACTCCTTACAAGGCTATGACCAAGCAGCACTTAACGACACACGCAGTCAATTTGAGCGCGAGCGTGACTTTGAGATGGACCAGCGTCAGAGGTATCAGTCCGGCATCTTAGGGCAGGCTCCCAACTCACCAGCAGTCAACCCTACGACAGCAAGTCCTGCTGCGGGTGCTCTTGCAGGTGGTATGGCAGGCTTTGGCTTCATGCGAGAGTACGGCCAACAGCGCCCAACAGGTACGCTTGATATACCAATCCCCACCCCCCAATCTGGTGGGTTTCAAAATCGAAGCGGAAGGTAGTCCCTATGGAAAACTATATCCAACAGATTTTAGGCGGTCAGACAATTGGCATACAGTCTCGACGCCAAGGTATGACACCAGAGCAATACTGGGACAGCCTACACCCACAGGCGCAGCAGAGCCACATCAGCATGTTCATGAACGGCCAGCAGGGCCGTGAGCAGCGACAAGATTTGCGTAATACATTTACCCCCTCAGATGTTGCTGCCGCCCAGATAACCCAAGCTGATTTAGATGCAAAATATGCTCAGGAGCAGCGAGAAGGTGTCAATGGCATGGGAGCTCTTGGCCTACCCACCCAAGCTGATTTAGATGCAAAATATGCTCAGGAGCAGCGAGAAGGTGTCAATGGCATGGGAGCTCTTGGCCTAACCATCCCTGATGATGCAGATGCAAGAAACTGGCAGGAGGCTGATCGTGCTATGGGCGCACTGTCGGCCACTGAAGGTGATCGGCCAGAGTTTCCTAACGGGCCACCTCCGGCACTCCAAGACCCAAATGCACCCTCACCTTCTGCCCCTCCCATCCTCTCTAGCGGTGGCGGTGGCGGCGGCATGGGTGGCGGTGGTGGATCATCTGTTAGTGCAAGGCGTCCCACAGGCAATGCCCGTGGCTCCAGTATGCCCTACGCCAAGATTGGCATGGGTGAGAGCCTTTTGCGCATGGGTCTCGCAGGTATGGCAGGTGCTGACCAAGGCATGGGCGCAACTATGGGCGCTATGGGCCAAGTCTATGGTGGCATCCAAGATTCTAACCGTGCCACAGACATCAAGGCTGCTGAGGTTGCTGAAGCCCGACGCATTGCTGACGCCCGTGTAGCTGCTTCAAGAGCAGGTGGATCTGGTGGTGGTTCTGGAGGCTCTGGCAGTGAACTTAACCTATCCAGTCAAATGTTTAGCTACCAGTCTGCTCTTGATGCTATTCGAGACAGTCGTGCTTCTGGGGGCAACCTCACAGGCGTTGGTGGTATATTCAAAGGGTGGCTTGACAACTTCACAGGCGACGCTGACGCAGCCAGACGCCTTATCTTAAACAAGGTTAAGGTTGATGACGCTCTTCTACGTGTTGCTGATACTAAGGGCGCAATCTCCAACGCTGAGATGAAGCTATTCTTAGCACCTGCACCAACAAACCTGATGGATGAAGCTATCTGGGAAGCGTGGATCATTGACAGGATGACTGCGTTAGATCGTGTTCAAGCGCGTGTGGACAGTGGGGCACAAGTTCCACTTTCAGAGCGACCCGGTAGATCAGGTTCTGACACAGGGTTTAATCCCTCAGACTACACTGTCGAGGAAATCTCACAATAGGATTCAAAGTATGCCAACTTACATGATTACAGGTCCAGATGGGCGCAAGTTCAAAATAACTGGTCCAAACAAAGAGGGTGCGTTGGCTGCATTGGAAGCCCAACTGGCCAACTCTGGTTCGTCGCCAGAACCCACACCACCTTCAAACAACGATGCACCAGACACCTCCCTTGGCGGCGCTTTCTCACAAGGCGTTGACCAAGCGGGAGCTATGGTAGGCATGGGTTTTAAGTCTGTTGGGGAACTCATAGGTTCAGAGGACATTAGTGCCTATGGCTCTGAGATGGCCCAGCGCAACGAAGAAGAGATGGCTTCGGCTAACTACCAGCGTCCAGAGGGTGCTGATGGTATCATCAGTAACCTGAGAAAGGGTGAGTTTGGCAATGCGGCAACCTCTGCTCTTTATGGAGCGGTAGAAGCAGCACCACAGGTCGCTGGTGGCGTTGCAGCCTCAATTGGCGCAGGTCTTGCAGCCACCACAGCCCCTGTTGTGGGCACAGCGCTTGCAGTGGGCGGCACAGGCTATGGTGTAGTTAATGCTCTAGGGCAGAACCGCGCTGAAAAAGAGGACCAAGGGTTAGACCCAACGGCAACTGCAACTGACCTAGCGTCAGCAGTGGCTTCTGGACTTGTAGAGCTTACCCCAATCAAAGGTGGTGGCGCTACACTCAGGGTTTTACGTGAGGCAGGACAGGAAGCAGTCCAAGAGGGCCTAGTGATTGGCGGAACTTCTGTCCAAGGTGGCGAGTATGTTGCCCAAGACGTTGTGGATCGCTTAGGTGACGCAGCAATCACAGGTGGCATCGTTTCTAAGGGTGCCAACATGGCAATCACCACAGTCGACAAGGCTGGTTCGGTTGTCATGCGTCCCCGTGAGCAGTTAGACCCAGAAGTTGACCAAGCATCTGGTGACGTAGCACGTATGGTTAGCGAGATTGCTGAAACTGAGGGCTACAACCTCAAAGACATTGACCCCTCCTCACAAAAGGGTGCAAACGCAGCCCTAGCTGCTGCCCGCTCTAAACTAGCAAAAGACATTGAGACCGCAACAACAGAACTGAAGATTAATGTTCTCAAAGGTGCATCTCAGGAAGTTAAGTCGCAGTTCAAGGCGGCTGAAAAGCAGGCCCGCAACAAGGTGTCCAGTGTAGTCACCCAAGAGAACATAGACTTCATCAAGGACAACTTTGGCAGTACCAAAGAAGGCCAACAGTTAGCCCAAGCGTATCGCAAGTCGAACATCCTGACGGAAGTATATTCTTCTGGCCTCAAGGGTGGCATCTCTCAGTTCACTGATGTCTTCAACCCCCTTAACAACATGGGTAAAGGCTACAATCCAGCCAGAGACATTGGTGGTATGCTGAACATGGGTGCAGTTGCTGGTACAGGCGGTGCATCACTAACAACACAGATACCTCTTGTAATTGGAGGCCGTGCTATTGATGGCGTAACAGGCAGGCGTTCTAAAGTTGCCCGCTTCGTCAAGCAGAACCAAAAGAAAGACGGCCTTGCCCCAGTAACAGGTGTTTCCGTCCAAGGTCGCGCCCAGCGCCTAAAGGAAGCTACTGCTGCTGCAAAACAGCAATTAGTTCTGGCGGAAAAGGCTAAAAATGAAGCAGCTAACGTGCAGTCCTATAAGAACGGTCTTGGCCCAAATCCAATATCCCCACGCGGAACTCTCTTCAAGGCCATCAAGAAGGAGCATAAGGGCGTAAAAAAACTAGATGCACCATCCATAGACGCTGAGGTTGCACGTGTTCTAGATGCGGCTGAAGTTAAGTACGCAGACCAGCCCATTACACTGGATGCCATTGCTGAATATCGTAAGATGCTATTGACGGGCCGAATGACTAAGGTTGGCAAGCCGTTAAGCACTGTCATCGCCCTTGTTAAAGATGGGTGGTCCATAGCAGCAAAGCCTAAAGGGCAAACAAAAGCCTCTAAGAAACAGAGTGCTCTTTCGCCACAGGCTGAGGCAGGCAAGCAGTCAAACATGGAAGTCCTTGGTGGCTTGCGGCAGGGAATGCTTGATGATCCATCTGTATCCACTGGTGACAAGACCATCTTAAAGGATGCCTTTGACACTATGACTGAGAACTTAGGTTCTGACCCAGTTAAAACGCTGAAGGACACTATTGAGACCGCTAAGTTGCTTATGGAACAGCCACATCTGGCAGAAAAGCATCTAGGCCCATATCTTATACGTGTATTAGGTCAGCAATCTGCGGCCAGAGCCAAGGCATCTAAGAAAAATAAGTAGCATGGGCCCCCAACAGTGGGGCCTCAGACAACTTTAAGGAAGCACCCCCACCGTGAATAAAACACCATTTGACTTGATGCCTTTCCTACAGGGCATCGAAGACATTAAGGCATCCTCCGCATTATCTGCGCCTGAGAAGGCCAAGATACTCGCTGAAATGATCCCAGCGCTACCAGCGCCTGTGTTCTGCAAGGCTTGCCCAGAAACACTAGCAATCATCTCAAGCAAACTAGGAGTAAAAGATGTCAGGAGCCCCCCACAACCCCCGAAAGAAGTCCCCCAAAAAGGAACTAACGCATCCCAACATGGCAAGGGCAAAGGGAAACCACTACTTCTCGACACTGATGCAGACGGAGGAGGGGAGGGCCCTAAGAAAGCAGTGGTCAACAAAAAAGCGCAAAAATGGCGGAAGGCCACAGGGAACACCTGATGGATATACGTTAGAGGCAATCACTCCCATCCGAAAACAAGCGAAAGCAGATGCTGAAAGGATAGTAGCAATCATGGCTAAAGATGAAGAAATTGATGACGTGTATGCCATTGAGGCACTCAAAGCAGCCGTCGAAATCATGCGTGAGCCCGGACAAAACCGTGACCGCCTGACAGCCGCACGTATGGTCTTGGATTTCACTAAGACAAAACCTGCTGCAAAGAGCGAAGTCACCATTGGTAAAGCTGAAGCCTTCTTGGAGTCGCTCTTAGTAGCCGACCCTAACGAAGAAGAGCACACTGATGACGATGGAACCGAAACTTAAAGCTATCCGACGCAAGCTATACGACGACTTTGACTTCTATAGTAAGTCTGCACTCAAGATCAGAACAAAAGATGGCGACATCAAGGAACTGAACTTAAAGCCAGCCCAGCGCATCCTACAGAAGGCTGTGGATGATCAGATGGCAACTGAGGGCAAGGTTCGCATCATCATCCTCAAGGCACGTCAGCAGGGGCTATCCACCTACGTGGGCGGCTACCTGTACTTCAACGTGTCCCAGCGCAAAGCCTGTAAGGCAATGGTTGTAACCCACCACTCTGACAGCACCCGTGCTCTCTTTGACATGACCAAGCGCTACCATGAGAACTGCCCTGAGCTACTCAAGCCCCACACTAAGTATTCATCACGCCGAGAGCTTACCTTTGATGTGCTCGACAGTTCCTATGTTGTTGCTACAGCGGGCGGTGAGAGCATTGGTCGTGGTGAGACCTTAACCCACGTTCATGCCTCTGAGCTTGCCTTCTGGCAGCGCTCTACGGCTCTAGAGAACTGGAACGGCATGACACAGGCTGTGCCTAACAAGCCCGGAACCGCTATCTTCGTCGAGAGCACAGCTAATGGTGTCTCTGGCATCTTTTACGACCTGTGGAAGGGCGCTGTGGATGGCTCTAACGGCTACATCCCCGTGTTTATTCCTTGGTTCATGGACCCAGAGTACAGGGAGACAACACCAGCTAACTTTGAGATCACCCCAGAGGAAGAGGAGATCGCAGAGAAGTTTGACTTGGACCATGAGCAGCTAATGTTCCGCAGACGTAAGATCGCCCAGAACGGCATCGACTTGTTCAAACAGGAGTACCCAGCGGAGCCTGATGAAGCCTTCCTGACAACGGGTCGCCCAGTGTTTGCTCCAGAGACCCTACAGGCCCGCATCAGCGAGGCTGTGGACCCCACAAAGCGCCTAGCGCTAGAGGGCGATGAGTGGCTTGAGAACGTCCGTGGTGAGCTTACCATGTATCACCCACTGATACCGGGCGAACAGTACACAATTGGTGCTGACGTTGCGATGGGTGTCAGAGGTGGTGACTACTCAGTTGCTCAGGTGCTCGACAGTAAGAGGCGTCAGGTTGCGACCTATCGTGCGCAGGTACACCCAGATTACTTTGCTGAAGTGCTCTACAAGCTAGGCGAGTTATACAACTTTGCCTTTATCATCGTAGAGAACAACAGCCACGGCATTTTGACGTGTACCCGTCTTGGGAAAGACATGGCCTACCCACACTTCTACACTGAGGTGCAGGTGGACAAGTTGACTGAAAAGGAAACCCTCAAGCTGGGTTTCACAACAACTTCCAAGACAAAACCTTTGATCATTGATGAACTCAGAGCCTCTGTTCGAGAGGGCAAGATCGAACTTAACGATAAGGTCACTATCCGAGAGATGCTTACCTACATCGTCACACAGAGTGGCGGTATGGAAGCTGAATCTGGATGCTTCGATGACTGTGTAATGAGCTTGGCCCTAGCAAACCACATCCATGAGGATGCTTGGGAGCCCATAGACGCAGTCGATGATTATTACATTGAGATGGTTTAGATATGAAATCACAAGAAGAATACAAAAGCCTTGATGACGAAAAGATCGTCTCAATCGTGGACACCAACCTACGGCGTTCAATTGGTTACTCAGACAGCGCACTCTCAAGTGAGCGCCGAAAAGTCATGCGCTACTACAGTGCTGACCTCCCCAAGCCTGCCCATGATGGAAACAGCAAGTACGTCAGCCAAGATGTGTATGACGCTGTAGAGAGTATGAAGGCTGCTTTGCTGGAGACATTCAGCACTGGCAACAAGACCATGCGCTTCTCCCCACAGGGGCAAGAAGATGTCGCTATGGCAGAGGTCTGCACTGAGTACACAGACTTCGTCCTCCACCGCCAGAACAACCTCTTTGAGGTCATGCAGACAGTCATCCATGATGGTCTAATTGCCCGCGCAGGTGTCTGTAAGGTCTACTGGGAAACCCAGTCTGAGAGCACCTTGGAGTACGTCGAGAGCCTCACGGAGGATGAACTTGATGCGCTGTTGGCTGAGGATAACGTCGAGATTGAAGAGGTCACTGAAGACGACTTTGGATTATACACAGGTGAACTTCGCGTTACCCGTGACACATCCCAAGTACGTGTAGAGGCTATCAGCCCCGAAGAGTTCTTGATTGAACCACAAGCTAAGTCCCTAGACACTGTCGGCTTCTGCGCACACCGCACCAAGAAGACAATCTCAGAGCTCATTGCGATGGGCTACGACGAAGACACTGTGGCAGACATCTCTGACAACGAGGACACAGACTTCAACAGCGACCCAGAGGTTATTGCACGGTTTGATGACGTGGGTTCTGACAGCGGCTTTGGCTCTCAAAGCTACCAACGCCAGACACGGCAGGTAACTGTTGTTGAGGCTTACATGGAGCTTGATGTTGAAGGCACAGGCACGACTGACCTCTACCGCATCGTGAAGGCGTCCAACGTCTTGCTAGAGAAAGAGATCGTCAACCGCAGGCCCTTCGTGGCTTTCGTTCCACTGCCGATTCCACATGCCTTCCACGGTAACAACTTTGCCGACAAGATCGTTGGCATTCAGAATGCACGAACAGTTCTCACACGCTCCATCCTCGACCACGCAATGGTCACGAACAACCCGCGCTACACGGTTGTCAAAGGTGGACTAACGAACCCACGGGAACTGATCGACAATAGGGTTGGCGGCATCGTCAACGTGACACGCCCTGACGCTATCAACGCAATGCCTCAAGCATCATTGAACCCATACGTGTTTCAGACCATCCAGATGCTAGACGAGGACAAGGAGGATACTTCTGGTGTCTCCCGACTATCCCAAGGTCTAAACAAAGACGCAGTGAGCAAACAAAACTCTGCGGCCATGATTGAGCAGTTGGCGACTATGTCCCAGCAGCGACAAAAGATCATCGCGCGTAACTTTGCGAACAACTTTCTGAAGCCTCTATTCTCACTTGTGTACCAATTGGTCGTGGAGAATGAGAGCGAAGAGAAGATCGTAGAACTCGCCGGACGATACGTTGAGATCAACCCATCACAGTGGGCTGGCAAGCGTGACGTACAAGTAGAGTTTCACCTTGGATATGGTGATCAAGAATCATTGGTACAGAAGTACCTTTCGTTCCACCAACTACTCTCAGCGGACCCAGCGATTGGACAAATGTACTCACCTGAGAACAAGTACAAGATGCTAGGTTCGATCCTTGAGAAGTCCGGTATCAAGAATGTTGCTGATCTACTAACAGACCCAGCGCAGATACCTCCACCACAACCCGATCCAGCACAACAGATGCAAATGCAGATGGCTCAGAAGCAGCTAGAAATCCAAGAGCGGCAGACAGCCGTTGCTGAGATGAAGGCGCAGTTTGATGCTCAGATGGCCCAGATGAAACTGGAGCTAGACAAGTTGAAAGCACAGCAGTCGTTTGCACTACAGAAGGATAAGATGGACCTTCAAGAAACCCAGCACGAACACAAAGAGTACGTCAACCTCGCAGAACTTGAGATTGCACGTACCGCTGATGACGTTCGCGCCATTGCATCACCAAACGGGTAACAACCACACTAGGAAACCAATGCCGTCACAAGAAGAGCAACTTGTGATGGCGGGAGATGAGGCGGAGGTTCTACTACAGAGCCCCGCCTTCACTTCCGTCATCAATGAACTTGTAGATCAAGCGTTCCAGACATTTGTCAACACAGCGCCGGAAGACAAGGACAAGCGCGAGAGCGCATATAGCCACTATCGAGCTTTAGTCGACGTGGTCAACACAATCAAACAGCGAGTTGAGGTGCGAGATACCATCACCCAGCAGCAGTTAAACAATGGCGACAACAGCCAAGAGGACCAGTAGCACCATGAATAACGTGCAAGATACTAGCTCTGAGCCCCGTGCATTAGATATTGACGATGCAGCGGACGCAATCTTAGGTCGATGGGACGACGGCGAAAGCCTATCTGAAGTCGAAGATGAGGATGCAACACCCGAAGACCTTAACGAGACAGAGGTTGAAGAGGGTGACGAAGACGATGAAAGCCCAGAAGAAAACGAAGACGGTCTAGAAGACCCTGATGACACTGAAGACGACGACGACACAGAAGAAGACACAGACGACACAGATGAGGACGAAGAGCCTTACATAGCGTCTGATGACAATCTTGTGGAAGTGACAGTCAACGGTGAGAACCAACAGGTATCTGTAAAGGACTTGAAGCGGCTCTATGGACAAGAAGCGTCTTTAACCAAGAAGTCTCAAGATTTAGCCGCCCAGCGCAAAACCACAGATGAAAGTCTGGCCAAAACGCAGGCGTCATACCAGAAACTCATGGAACGTGCAGAGCAAAGGTACAAACCTTACGCTGACATTGATATGTTGGTTGCGTCGCAGCAAATGGATACAGAAACCTTTGCTCAATTACGCCAAGATGCACGACAGGCAGAAGACGACCTTAAATTCCTTCGGGAAGAGAGTGGTCAGATGGTGTCAGACATGCAGGCACAGTCACAGCAGGCAAACCAAAAGGCAGCAGCAGAATGCGTTAAAGCCCTTGAGGAAAACCTACCTGACTGGGGTAACGAATTGTATAACGACATTCGTAACTACGCCGTAAAGTCTGGCCTGCCCCAAGACCAAGTTGATCAGTACACAAGTCCAGAAGTGATCATGCTGATTAACAAAGCCCGCCTCTACGATCAGACAAAGCAGTCCGCCGAAGGCAAAAAAGCCAAGGCCAAACTCACGAAGTCGAAGAGCGGCAAAACACGGGTCTTGAGTTCCAAGAAATCACCCCCCTCTAAATCAGATGTTAAGGCCCAGCGGAGCCAAGCGGCTCACCAAAAGCTGAAGTCTAACCCTCGCTATGGTGGTGACACGGATGACATTGCAGCAGCCTTAATGGCCCGCTGGGAAAGCTAACATCCCAAATCTTGCCTAACCCATTGTAAAGGATTACAAATCATGGCTACCTATACTTCATACGACCAAGTCGGCCTCAAAGAGTCAGTTGCTGACATCATCACTGATATTACTCCATTTGACACCCCTGCGTTCAGCATGTTCAAGAGCGAGAAAGTCACTGCCCGCACGTTTAGCTGGCTTGAGGACTCACTTGCTGCTGCTGGTGTAAACGCAGCAGTCGAAGGCGCGGACGCTTCAATGGCGACCCTCACAGACGCCGTAGAGCGCACCAACAACACGCAGATCATTGAGAAGGCCTTTCAGGTCTCCGCAACTGCGGATGCTGTTTCGACTTATGGCCGTGCCAAGGAAACAGCGCACCAACTTGCCAAGAAGCTGAAAGAAATCAAGCGTGACGCAGAGTACGCTATGGTTGGCGTGAATCAGGCTGCTGTAGCAGGTTCTGCATCTGCTGGCCGTAAGATGGCATCTGTACTTACCCAGATTACTACTGCTGTAGACGCTGGTTCTAATGCAAATGATGCCTTGACTGAAGCCAAGCTGCTTGATGCTGGTCAGACTGCCTACAATAATGGTTCTGACGTTGACACCTTCATGATCAAGCCCGGAGATGCACAAATCGTTGCAGGTTTCTCTGCATCCTCTGGCCGTAACCGCGAGATTTCCCAAGGTAAGACATTGGTCAATGCTATCGACCTGTACGTGTCCCCATATGGCGAATACCGCGTGGTTTTGAACCGCCACTTGAAAGTGGACCATGCTCTGCTGATTGACCCAACGATGTTCAAGGTATGCACACTGCGTCCCTTCACACGTACACTGTTGGCTAAAACAGGTGACAGCGATAAGCACCACATCGTTGGCGAGATGTCTGTCAAGCACACCAACTTTGCGGACTCCGTGAAGATCACTGGCTTGTCCTAAACCATAGAGGCTTAGGCCTTACATCATAGGCCTCAGTCTTTACTGGCCCACCCAAGTTCCACACAGGTTTGCTCTCCTGCTTGTGTGGTCCTTGGGTGGGCCTTTTTGATTCAAAGGGAGCACTTTTGTGACCACCAAACAACCAGAAATACAGCAATCCAACACCGACTTCTTGTTCGAGACAGGTACGCTGATCCGCAAGCACACCCAAGACATCACACAGGCATTTCTAGATGACCTCGCTGACGCTCGGAACGAGAGTTCCTCGAAGCCAACTGGCGATTTTCAACGCATTGCCTCTATTCCCACAGTTGTTGCTGAGAAGTGGCTTCGTGAGGGCTTTGACCTATGGCAGGCCAATGGCGCTGAGATTGTAAAGAAGCTGCAATCTGAAGACCTTGGTATGTTTATGGCAACCACCAAAAGGATTTAAGCACAATGAACAAAGGTGAACTCCGGGCGCACATGAAAGCCCTCCTAAACCGTAGCGACTGCACAGATGCCTTGGCCGACACCTTCATTGATCAGGCAATTGGCCGCATCCAAAGAACACTCCGCATTCCTATCATGGAGAAGCAGAACACATACGCCATAAGCAATGCTGCTGGTGCTCCTAGCGTTGCCCTCCCCTCAGACATGCTTGAGCTAATCGACATCTACATTGGGGGTGTGGCGCTAGTGCGTATTCCTATGCATGAGATGCAAGAGGCCCATCAGACAGGCCAAGTGGGCACACCACGCTACTTCTGCCGCCAACAGGGTGCAATCCTCATCCACCCCAAACCAAGCAGCGGCACTCTATACCTCAGCTACTACGGAGAGTTTGATGCCCTAGTGAACGACAGTGACAGCACGCCACTCACGATATTGGCCACTGACGCTATCACTTACACTGCGCTGGGCTATGCCTCTGACTTCTTCTTAGATGAACGGGGTCAGCTATTTGATGGCAAGGCCGCACTGTTTCTCGCTGAGATACAAGAGCAGGCAGATACTGCTGAACAGTCTGGGGGCACCCAAGTTATGCGCCCCACCCACCTCTACGATAATGATTAAAGGAGGCCCCAGATGGCTATTAAGACAAGTTTCTATAGTGGTACTGGTGCTACCGCAGAAGAGCAGTACATGGTTCAACAGGAGGTTGCCGCAGCCGCAGCTAGTGCCATTTCTGCGGATAGCTCTAAAGTGGCCGCTGCGTCCTCTGCGACGGCTGCTGCTGCAAGTGCCTCTGCCTCTGCTGATAGTGCGGTTGATGCTACCAACAATGGTGCTGCTCAAGTAGCCCTAGCTGAAACAGCAAAGACAGCATCTGAACTAGCTGAGACTAACGCAGAGACCGCTGAGAGCAATGCAGCTACTTCGGCTACCAACGCAGCCACGTCTGCGACTACAGCCTCCACGGGGGCTTCTACAGCCACTACGAAGGCTGGCATAGCTACGACTAAAGCTGGGGAAGCATCCACATCTGCAAGTAATGCAGCCTCAAGTGCATCATCAGCACAGGCATCTAAGGATGCTGCTTTGGCTGCTTTGGATTCCTTTGATGACCGTTACCTTGGTTCAAAGGCTACTGCCCCTACCCTAGATAACGATGGGGCTGCTCTGTTAGAAGGTGCGATTTACTGGAATAGTACAAGTAAGGGTCTACTTATTTGGGATGGTGCAGCTTGGCGTGTAGCAGTATTTGATACCGCAGGAGCTATGTTTGGTGTAAACAATCTATCTGATCTGGCTGATGTTGCGGTTTCCCGCACTAATCTCGGTGTTGCAATCGGCACTGACGTACAAGCGTACTCAGCGGTTCTAGCAGGAACAACTGCTTCTTTCTTAACCGCTGACAATACTAAACTTGATGGCATCGAAGCTGGAGCCAAAGCAGACCAGTCATTTGACCAGCTACTAAACAAGACCTCTGGCACAGGGGAATATTCCACAAATGGACACCTTGCGTCTGGACGTGGCAGTGGCGGCGTTGCCATGACGATTAACGACGGCTACGGCAACGCTAACCTTACATTTAACCATAAGAACGGTGTACCCGAACAGGTAGGTAACGTCGCCCGCATTGCAGTCAACACAGACGATACCTCGAACAACGGTATGTCTTTTCAGCTAGGTACTGCTGTTACCGCTGGTGTGGCCCTCGCTGCTTCAGAGGAAATGAAGCTGCTATCTACAGGTCTAAACGTCACCAACAACATCACCCTTGGTGGCACAGTAGATGGACGTGATATAGCTACTGACGGTACAAAGCTGGACGGCATCGAAACTGGAGCAAACGTAACGGACACCGCTAATGTTACCGCTGCGGGTGCGCTGATGAAGACTGGTGGCACCATGACAGGTAACCTTAACGCCACTACTACTCTTAAAGCCATAGATATACGGGCATACGGAGGCCAACAGCTTGTAATCAGCGCAGGTGAATCTCACACAGTGGCCACGGGCCAAACAAGTGAGTTTGTATACATCAATGCAGAGGCTGGCTTGCAGGTAAACAGCAGCCCTAATAATTGGACCTCTGGATGGGGTGGTCGACATACTACTACAATCTGTGATTCTAGTGGCAACAGTAGTTTTCCGGGTGACCTGACACTCACTGGCACAGTTGATGGTCGTAACGTAGCAGCAGACGGCACAAAGTTAGACGGCGTTGAAACTGGTGCAACTGCTGACCAAACTGCTGCTCAACTCTTAGCGAAGATAAAGACTGTAGACGTAAACGGGTCCGGTGGCATTAACGCAGGACGGCTTGACGGACACTCACTCACCGCTGCACCAACGGCCAGCACAGTGGTTGAGCGTACTGGGACTGGCGATATTCAAGCACGTCTGTTCCGCAGCACATATTCCAACACAAACGCCAATACCGTATACTTTATGACTCAGGTAAACCAAGGCGGTGACAACTTCTTGCGGCCGTCAACATTGGCACAAGTTAGGACTAAGGTTGTCGCTGGCGCAGCCGCTGGCCACGTTGGGTCTTACGTGTGGGGCTTGCGAAACGTTACCAACACCTTCGTCAGTTTTGGCACAAACTATGCGGGTTCTCAGCTTAGACCTGCTGGTATTACTGCTACGGCTTGGGGTGTAAGCTCAAACAACTTCACATTTGACGATGAAGGCGGCGATATATCTCTTGGTCCAGGAACTGGCAGAGCCGTAATGGGTGGCACTTGGAGATGTATGGGACAAACATCAAACTCCCCAGGGCCAACTACTGGATACGACCGCCCAAGCACACTATTCTTAAGGATTTCATAAATGAACTATCGCAACGCAAAATACGTCACGGAAACAATCATCGACTGTGAGATAGAACACGAAGACTACGGTTGGATTCCTTACAGCCTCGACCCAACCGACGAAGACATGACGGTCAACAACGATGATCTTCTGGCTGCTATGGAGGCTGCGGGTGATGTCGCAGCCTACGTTCCCCCTACTCAAGCTGAACTGGACGCAACACTGTCTGAGCAGCTTCGAGGGGAACGTGACGGCCTCTTGGCTGAAGTTGACGCCATCGCTGGTAATGCCCTTCGCTGGGCTACGCTGTCAGCAGAGCAGCAAGCACCTTGGGCAACCTACCGACAGGCGTTGCTTGACGTGCCCCAGCAGACTGGCTTCCCGCATGATGTAACGTGGCCCACCACTAACCCTTCGGAGTAACCCCTGATGACAAAAGACGACTGGCACTTATCCAAGAGTGTCCCAGCTACCCTTATCCTCGGCCTAGTAACGCAAGGGGCTGCTATTGTCTGGACTGTGTCCATGATGATGGGGGACATCGACCGCAACACTCAGACGCTTACATCGTTTGATAGTCGGGTCACTAAAGTTGAAGATATGGTTCAACAGCAGGCTGTCTCTATGGCCCGCATTGACGCAAACATAGAAGCTATCCGTGCCTCTGTAGAGATCATGGCCGGACGCTAACAACAGAAAGACCACACACATGAAGTTAGACCCAATTGGCGGTATCGTCGAAGGTCTTGCTCTAGGTCTAGACGAACTATTCACATCAGAAGAAGAGCGGGCAGCAGCTAAGTTAAAGCTAATGACTATGATGCAGCAGCCCCACATCCTCCAAGCAGTCGCAAACATCGAAGGTGCCAAGCATCGCTCAGTGTTCGTGGCTGGCTGGCGTCCAGCTATTGGCTGGGTGGCCGCTCTTGGTTTGGCATATGAATACCTCGTCTTACCCTTCGCAAGCCTAATCAATGCTTATGCGGAACTCCCCGCAGACCTCCCCAACCTCCAGAGTGAGCAGCTTATGTCTCTCGTTCTGGCGCTACTTGGGCTTGGTGGTATGCGGACGTTCGAGAAGTACACGGGAGTAGCCAAGTGAGACAAAACTTTCCTAAGAGCCTAGCGATGCTTTTGGAACATGAAGGTGGCTACGTGAACCATCCGAAAGACCCCGGTGGTGCCACGAACTTAGGCATCACCAAGCGCGTCTACGAGAGCTGGATTGGACATTCGGTGTCTATTGAGATCATGCGTAACCTCAAGGTGCACCAAGCAGCACCAATCTATGAGACCAACTACTGGTCCAAGGTGAAGGCTGATGTGCTCCCCAGTGGCGTGGACTTCTGTGTGTTTGACTTAGCGGTTAACGCAGGTGCAGGTAGGGCTGCTAGGATGCTTCAGAGAGTGGTGGGGGTGAAGGCTGATGGTGCTATTGGTCCTATGACCTTAGCTGCTGTGGCCGCTATGGAACCGACCACCATCATCAACCAATACACAGCTAGACGTGAAGCATTCTATCGCCGCCTGCGTACCTTCAGTACGTTTGGGCGCGGCTGGCTCCACAGAAACAAAAAAACACAGATCGCTGCTCTCGCAATGGCAAGCAATCATAAGTAATCCCTGCCAGCCCACCCGTTGGTAGTCGCGTAGTCTGGGGGCGACTAGGGAACCCCAGACCTTTGAAAAGGAGGTGATCCAATTGTACAATGGAGCTATTCCTAACAACAGATTCAACAATGGATGGGTTGTTGGTCGCCTAAACTGAGAGGTCTAAGGCGACCTAACTTAACGCAGGTCTGGACTATAAGCTAATTCAGCTACGTCCCGATCTGTGTTTTTTGGACATTAAGACTGCTAGTTTAGGCAAGTCTCTGACGTAATACCCTATGTAACACCAGAACATAAAGTGAACGTCAGTGATTAGCCCTTGCCCTGTTGCTCAATTGAGCGCAATGATTCTTGTGATACTTCGGTATCTAGGGGGAGCTCGAAGAATCTGCTCGACGGAATCGCCTGCTCCCCCGACACTTATCCTTGCATCACATCATTGCGTTAGTTCCCTCCACGACACAGGAAACAACGGCTCGACGATTGCCTTGATCTGCTGCGCTACGTTAGCTGTCTCAGCTTGGCTGTCGCCCCATGAGCGCGTGTTGTAGAGTGATGCCCAAGCGTAGAGATTGCCGCTCCACACGAACTCGGTGTACATGGACTGCGGCAGTATCATACGGGCTTGCTCAGGGGCTACACCATCGTGGATCATCTGGTCGTATAGGTCTAAGACTTGGTTCATCGTTGAGTCAATCCACATAGGCGGCTGACATACACCAGATGAGCCTTGCTTCTTATCCTCAGAGCGCCCACGCCATACGTCTGGGCTATAGAACTCTGGCGTACTATCAACGTACCGACGAGACACCTCCGACCAAGGGTTAAACCCTGCGGTGTGCTTCTGTAGCTGACGGGCGGCAAACAGAGGCACCTTGAAGTGCATCTTGATCTGACCACCGTTAGCAAATGGCACCCAGTGGCTAGGCATACGCTTAACGTGGTTTAGGATGCCTTTTAGCGCCTCTACTTCGTGATCTTTTGCCTCGCACCCAATACTGTCTGATACGTGTACTACGTCATCTACAAGGCCATTCCAGTCCTGCGTGGTGCACCCACGGGCCAAGAACTTGATGAGGTGTTTGTCTTTGGGTTTAAGCACGTTTACCCCACAAAACTCAGGGCAGTCATAAGACACGTCCCACTCGCTCTGACCTGAGAATGACACCCGTGCTGCATTAACTACTGCAAGGTCGTCACCCATGTGCCCTCTGTAACTTACCTTCATTTTGTTTCCTCTTGTTTCATTAGACTGGCCCTTTGACTGCACGGGCCTCATATATGCCCTCTGGTGTTTCTAGTGATGACAGCAGATCAAGTAGCTGCTGGTATCCCATGATCAGCAGGGCATACTCTTGTAGGTCTTCTGCAAACTGTCGGATGTAGACTGTACCATCGTCCTGTAGGTACATCTCTACATCCTCATGTTCGGAGCCATAGTCCAAGGAAACTACCTTCCTGTGGTCGCTTTCGCGTTCAACGGTAAACATTGGTCTAAAGCTCCTTTTATCGTCATTCGCATGACCTGATGATTTGACCTGTGTCCTCATCGAACTTGAGTTCACACGCACCACCACCCTCTTCAATTTGGCCTTCTTCAGTAGCTGTAAGCACTGATCCGGTTACATCGTTGGGGCGGTATGTTGTGCAGCCTTTGCAGCCAGTGTCGTAGGCTTCCATGTACACAGCCTTGAAGTCATCGAAGTTGATGTCCTCTGGCACGTTGACTGTCTTGGAGATGCTACTGTCTACCCAGCGCTGGGCTGCTGCTTGCATTCGAACGTGAGCATTTGGGCTCAGTGTCTGTGCAGTGACAAAGCTGGCGGGTAGGGGCTTACTTGGGTGGTCCTGCTTGTACTTGGTTACAGCATAGTCCTCGACCACCTCAGTGATCTTGGAGCCATCCTTCTGTAGTACCTTGCGTTCGTAGGCGAGGGCGAAGATAGGTTCGATCCCAGATGACACATTGCCCGCGTAGAGGCTGATCGTTCCAGTTGGTGCAATGGATGTGAGGAGGGCGTTACGAATGCCAAACTCACGCACTTGGGAACGAATGCTCTCAGGCATCTGAATCATGTTACCAGTGGCCAAGAACTTCTCGACATCCAGCAAAGGGAAGCTGCCCTTTTCTTTGGCGAGATCAATTGATGCTTGGTAAGCTGCAACAGAGATGCGCTTCATCACGTTGTCTGTCCACGCCACACCCTCATCAGAGCCATACACGATGCCACCCAGAGCCATTGCGTCTGCTAGGGCTGTAACACCCAGACCAATGCGGCGCTTGTTCTCAGCTTCGAGTTTCTGTGCGGGCAATGGGAACTTGGATACATCAACAACATTGTCCATCATCCGAACGGCAGTAGCGACCGTCTGGTCTAGCAGATCATAGTTGACAGTGTAGTCAGGGTTGAGAACCGTAGCCAGATTGATCGACCCAAGCAAACACGCGCCGTAAGGTGGCAACGGCTGCTCACCACACGGGTTGGTGCAAGCGATGGTCTCACAGTAATTCAAGTTGTTCATGGCGTTGATCCGGTCGATAAAAATCACACCCGGTTCGGCATAAGCATACGTGCTGTGCATGATCTTGTCCCACAGAGTGCGGGCTTGGATCGTCTTGTAGACCTTACCTTCGAACTTGAGGTCAAAGCTGTCGTTGGACTTTACTGCGGTCATGAAAGCGTCAGTTACCAGTACCGACATATTGAACATACGCAGCCGCAGCGGGTCACGCTTAGCTTCGATGAACTTCTCGACGTCAGGGTGGTCGCAGCGCATCGTCGCCATCATTGCACCACGACGTGTACCTGCGGACATGATTGTCTTACAGGAGGCATCCCACACGTCCATGAAGGAAAGCGGGCCAGAGCTATCAGAAGCCACACCTTTGACCTCAGCGCCTTGTGGACGCAGGGTACTAAAGTCGTAGCCGATACCACCGCCTTGTTGCATGGTCAGGACAGCTTCCTTGAGCCCGTCAAAGATGCCACCAAGGCTGTCTTCTACAGTGCCCATAACGAAGCAGTTGAACAGTGTGACGTTTCGGTCCCCAGTGCCTGCACCTGCGTTGATGCGGCCAGCAGGTAGGAACTTGAATGACTCCAGCGCATCCTCGAACACCCTAGACCAATGCTCAGGGTTTTCTTCTTTGGCAGCGAGTGCGTTAGCGATGCGTGACCATGTGTCGTGAACTGTAAGGTCAACTGGTGTGCCATCATACTTCTTGAGGCGGTACTTCATGTCCCACATTTGTTCAGCGATGGGAGAGCGGAATATGTTGGAGGTAGTTTTCTTAGTCATTACGTGTCGTCCTCGGTTATCTTTTCTATGCGCAACTCGCAGTAGCGGATTGTTTTCTTTAGATCAGTGATTTCGGATTGTTCTTGGGTCATGCCCTCGTACAGCTTGTGCCCAGCGCGGGATGCGTACTTGATGATGTTGCCGCGCCAGAACTCAAAGCCATTCGCCATCACGTAGGTAATTGGCTCAATGACCCACTTAGAGTAGTGCTTGGGTGATGCGATCAGGTCTTCACTGTTCATCGTAAAGTTCCTCCATTTTCATGTGTTGGATGGTGGAAATTGTGAAGACCTGCGAATTTAAGCACTTCTTGGGTATTCGTGAGATCAGATTGGAGCGGGCCAGCTTTTGAACTGCTGCGTGAGCAGAGCCGCGTTTGTGCCCAGCAGATACCAAGTCAGAATAGATGAACTCAGTTCCTGCACCCCAGCTAATTAAGGTCTCAGTGACACCAAGTGCAGCAAATCCAAGCGACCTGTCTATCTTACGTGCCTTGGTCTTCTTTTGGATTCCAGCCTCAAACTCCAGCATACTTTGACCGAGGGCAAACTCTTGAAGTGGTGTCATCTTTTAGGCTCCCATAGTTTGACTGCCCCTACCTCATCATCCCAGTCAGTGTGGCGTAGGATGCGGGCAAGCCGCGCTTGGGTCAGCGCGTAGTCAGAAGTGAGGTTTTCTTTGGCGTAAGCGGCAACAACAGCATCCCAAGTTGGGCGTGGGCCCAGCACTTTGTCTGCTGTCTTTGGGCCAATCTTTGGACATCCAGCGTAGCCGTCAGTCATGTCGCCCATGAGTGCCTGCTTGAGGAAGAAGGCATCAGCTTCAGCTTCAGTGATCGTTAGGCGCTCGTTGCTCTGGGGTCTGTATAGGCGGCAAGGGATCGTCTTCATGTCCTTGTCGTCAGACACAATGATGCCCTTGGTGTCCGGCATGGAGCCTTGGATGCCCATGACATCGTCAGCTTCCAGTATGTCAACGAGGATGCTGTCATAGTGGCCCATAGCCCACTCTACGAGGGCAGCGTAGCCAAGGGGCTTTCGTGTCTTTTTGCGCCCGGCCTTGTACGTCGGGTCAACACCACGTCTGAAGTTCTCAGAGCCCGAAAAGATCACTACAGCGTCAGCAGCGTTCATCTCGTCTCTGAAGCGGTCAATCTGTGCATTGAAGGATCGCTTTGCTGCGCCAATGTCAGTTGTCAGGGACCATATGTCATTTCCCCAGTCTGTCTCTTGTTCTGCTGAGGATGCAGCACGGTATAGGTACAGGTCGCCATCAATCAGTAGTGTGTTCTGGCTGTAAGATTTCTTTAAGGACATTTTCGATTTCTCCTTTGACTTCTTTTCCGAGCTCAGTGATCAGCCAGCGCCGACCCCATGCTTCTTCGTCAATTTTGGTTGATATGAAGCCCTCAGAGGCTGCGATTGCTACGTGCAGGGCACCCTCACGCGCAAAGTCAGACTTCACGGTGAAGGGCCTGCGCCAAGAGCGGTCAAGGATGGTGTAGAGGCACACAAGGTTCTCTATGTAGTCATCAACCTCAGTGCGTCTCACTCCAAGATCGGCCCACGGAATACTCTGCGGCGATGGGGATTTTGATTCCGAGAGTAGCGCCTGCTTTGAGCGCCATTCTTCCAGCGATATTACCGACATCTTCGGCTATCTCCTTTGTTCGACATGCGACTTGTAATTCATCGTGAATCCAGCCCATGATGTGGGCATTATCGCCGTGTTGTTTCTTGATTTCGTCGTAGGTCAGCAGCACCCATTGCTTTGCAATTATTGCCCCAGCAGACTGTAGTAGCTGGCTGAGGACGCGGTGCTCTGAGCGCATGGTTAGCTTGCGGCCATCGACAGCGTTGATGTAGCCACGTGCGTATGCTTTCTTGAGGTTCTTTTTGAGCGTTGCGAACGCTGGCACCGCTTTGTCGTAGTCAGCTTTTAGTTGCTTTCCACGTGCAGGACCGCCGCCAGCAATGGCACCAATGAGAGCATCACCCCCGCCAAAAAGCGTAGCGTAAATCCACGTTTTCGCTTGGTCGCGCGTAGTTAAACCTGCGGCCTTCTGGTTGAAGGTGTGGATGTCACCCTCAAGTATCTGCTTGCTGTACTCTCCGCCGTCATAGGCGTGGAGGTAGTGAGCTAGACAGCGCAGTTCGATGCCAGAGAGATCAGAGCCGCACATGGTCCAGCCCTCTGGAGCAGAGAACAGGCTGCGGAACTCTGGCAGCTTAGGAACTTGCCCCAAGTTAGGGCTCTGGTGTGAGCAGCGGCTGCTGGTGGTGCCATTGGACACCAATCGGTGCCGTAGCTTGCCGTCATCATCCACCTTCTTGAGGTACGCACCATTGCCCTCTGCAAGCATCCCAATCTGCTTTTGTAACAAAAAGAACTCAGCGAGGCTCTTTGCCTCTGGGTACGGCAGTCTACTCAGGATGCTTTCGTCTACTTTAGCTTGGCCAGCAGGTGTGTATTCTGAAGGCTTCCACTTGTACTTATCGACTAGGCACTTCTGGATATGCTGCCGTGATGCTGGGTTGAAGTAGACCAGCTTGGTCTTGAGGAACAGTTCCCCAGCTTTGTATCCACGGGCTTTGTTGTCACGCTTGGGCCAAAAGTCTTCAGTCACTTCCCACGGCTCAAAGAGCTCCTTTAGCTCCTCTTGGATGACATGGCGCTTTTGTGCCAGTGAAGCATAGAGCGCCCCTGCTGTCTTTACGTCAAAGGTCCAGCCGTTGTTACCAATCTCACGGCACATATGCGCAGCCCTGTGCTCCATCGTAACTGACAGTGCAGATGGTTTGGTACGCATCAGGTTCTTGTAGAGTACGTCTGTGACCTGAGTGTCTTGCACACAGTAGGAAAGCATAGTGTCGCTGAATGCTTCCCAGCCGCCATCATAGTCATCCTTGAAGTCACCCAAGCGCATTCCCCAAGCCTTGAGGCTGTGGGAGCCCCAGAGTCGCTTAGGCATGGGCTCTTTTAGCTTTCTGGTGAACTGTTCGTCAGCATCATCATTGAACAGGTCGCACTTGATTAAGCGTGAGAGCACCAAGGTGTCCGTGATCTTTGCTTCTGTTGTGAACTCAGGAAACACAATCTTGATAGCTGGCAGGTCATAGTCGATGATGTTGTGACCAATGAGCTCATCAGCACCAGCTAGTAACTCCAGCGCTTGTGGTATTTCGTCAGGACCAAATGACCTCACTTCACCTGTGTCTACTTCTCGACACACAATGCACCAGATGGTGTGGATGGTGTCCAATAGTCCATTGCTCTCAAGGTCAAAGACCCAGCGCCCACCCGCATTGGTCATCGGGTGTCACCTGAGCCGCCGATCACACCACGGGCCTTACGGTCAGCCAGTTTGTCGAGGTTCATCTGTGCCACTTCGTTGAGGCTGATCCCAAGGTCGCGGGAGATTGCTGCGGCGTACCAAAGAACGTCGCCAACCTCTGCTGCAATTGTGATGCGCTGGGCTGCTGAAAGTTCCTTGTTACCTTGGTCAAAGCGCACATCATTGTCGCGGATCAGCTTCTTGATCTTACCTAAGACCTCGCCAGCTTCGTTTGCTAAACCCAAAGCAGGGTAAATCAGGGGCCACTTATAGATTGCTGTGGTTGCCACTTCGGCTTGATAATCGTTCATCGTCAGAGTCGGGTTTACAGCATCACGCATGGTGATCTCCTTGTGTTCATTTGTATTTTGAGGGTGTGGGAGGTATGCTCAGTGCACTATTAGAATGGTGCGCTGCCATAAGTGGACTTCAGACGGCCAGTGTCACGATGGTACTGTAGGCTGTCTGCTGGGCCAACCTCCCCAGTAAAGCGGTTCTTTTTGACAACCAGATCACGGGCCCCACTTGTGGCGTCATCGTCTGGTATCTGCATTGCAATCACACAGTCAGATAGTTGCGCTAGGCTATGTGATCCACGCATCTGCGACAGTTCCACAGAAGCGCCACCCTCATGCCCCTTGTCACCATTTGGGCGACGTAGGTGGGACACAAGTACAAGAGCCAGATCAATCTCAGAGCACAACACACGTAGCGTGTGCATGATGCCGTCAATTAGTCGCCGCTCGTCATTTGTTTCTGTGTTTGCGCTGACGATCATGCTGATGTGATCCACGAACACAACGTCACAGCCCAGCCCATGTTTCATATAGCGAATGCGGTTGCAGATGATGTCCATGTCGGAGGCACCGAAGTGATCGAACAGGTATATAGGGCCCGACTTCAGAAGGTCGTCAAAGCCGTCAGTAATCTCGTCAACCGTAGCCGCATCTGGGTCAATTGTGATGTTCCGTTCTATGTGCAGGCCCACAAGTCCCTGCGCAGTACGCTTGGTGCTTTCCTCTAGCATCAGCATACCCGTAGTGAAGCCTGCCTGCTGTAGGTTGTAGGCAAACTCACGCACTAATGTACTCTTGCCCACACCAGACCCAGCGATCAACGTGACGATCCCTTGGCGGATGCCCTTGGTCATCTCATTAAGGCGGGGGTAGGGGTAGCGCATGGGGCTCTCAGCGTCAGCAATAGCCACGGTGTCCCGTAGGTCAGACATGCTCACGATGCCATCTGGGCGGAAGTCTGCTGCTTGGTGGATTGCCGTTATGATACTAGCAGCATCACCAGCTTGCAGGCAGGCGTTTGCATCCTTGTGTGGCAGTACAGCAATCTTGACTTTGCCAATGGGTAGAACCTCGGCACACTCCTGAGCAGCTTTTTGGCCTACCTCATCCCCGTCAAACATTAAGACTATCTCAGCGAAGTTGCTCAGGTAATCTATGTTATTGAGGAGGTGCTTCTTGGCGCTTTGTGCGCCGTGTGGCACGGACACAGTAGCAAACTTGTGATTCTGGATTTGGCTGACGGACATGCAGTCAATCTCACCCTCAGTGATCACGATTTTCTTCCCAGAGCTCCACAAGTGCATCGCAAAGAGGCCCATAGCGTCCTTGTCGCCAACAACGGAGAACTTCTTGTCCTTAGTGCGTAGCTTCTGGGCTACAGCCCGGCCCTGCAAGTCCCTGTACGTTGCAGCTTGCACCAACTGCCCATTGTGCTGGGCAATCAGGTAGCCAAACTTGCGACAGGTCTTCTCAGTCAACATGCGTGAGCGCAGTTCCATGTAGTCCCCCTGCAAGAGGGGAACCATTGGACGCTTAGGTGTTGAATGGGCCTGTGTACCCACGCCAGAGGCATCACCCGCAGTGTACGTTTCGCAGCCGAAGCACCACTGAGAATTGTCCGCATAGAGTGCATTGGCGTCTGACGAACCACAAGCAGCGCAGTGCTGATGTGACACGAAGGCAGCGCCCTCGCGGTCTTCATGTACTGCTGTCATGTTGTTACCCTTCGAGGATATGGTGGCTTATGTCCGTAAGTGCAAGCTCACGGCAGCGTCGGTCACGCATGGACACCGATATGTCCAACAAGCCAGCATTCTTGAGCTCATTGCAGGCCCGCCACATCTTCTGCGTCGGATGTCCCATGAGGGCCTCAAGGTCGCCAATTGTTGTGACCTCTGTGACGTGGCGACGCTTTAAGTACAAAAGAGCCTCTAGATGGCTAAGGTCTGCTTTCTGCCCGCTCTTTTCAAAGCGGCTGCGTACATCACGTGTCAGCGTTGCCATGTTGCTGTGGTTGTTCATTTGTAGTTCCTCTGGTTGGGGTTTCTGTAGGTACAGATGAGAAAAGGGCCACCCTTTGACAGGAGGCCCTATTGCTTACTTTTGATTTACAGCGGCAAGACTTTCGTCAATCCAGTCTTGCGGGAGATGCTTATGTGCCCACGTAAGACCGTGCTTCTCACAGTAGACTTTGTAAGAAGTGGGTGATCCTTTGTAGAGCTTGGTGTTGGCATTAGAAAAGAGCAGTCGAATGTCCAGTTCTGGGTGCTGCTTCTGTATCAACAGATGCTTGGCGCGGTCAGATACTGTCCATAAGCCCTTGGTTTCTAAGTAGTAAAACCCACCGTCAACTTTGGGCATCTTAAAGTCAGGGGTATACTTAGCGTCTCGGCTAGGTATCCTGTAAGGCACCTTTTCAGTCTCATAGAGCAGGGGAATACCAAGGCGCTTGATTTCGTCGCCAATAGCTTCCTCTAGTCCTGACCTATAGCCCGCAGCTAACCCACGAAAATGCTGTCTCTTCGTTGGGTTCCTGTGGCGCTTAAAAGTCAAAGTTGCTGTCGGCACCTAAGTCGGCGTTTGCCACTGTGTCCATTGCAGCGTCCAGCACCTTCTTGTCTGCTACATAACCACCCTCAACAGCGTCAAAGCCATCGCTACCAAATCCGCCTACAACGTCAACAATTTGGACCCTGTCCAGCATCAGAGCTACGCCAGACGTGCCAGATACCTCGTAGAGGTTCATGATGCCCTTGGCGCGCAGCTTGGACCCACCGCCTAAGTGTGGCAGGTTCTCTGGTAGAATGATGTTGCCTGTGCTGTCATCAAACTGCGGTTGAAACTTTGACTGCATCTTTACTGAAACTTGGCCCGTCTCTTCATCAGTTGAAAAGGGCATTCGCACATTCTTTTTACCAAACTTCTCTGCTGCTTCAGCTTTGATCTGCTCTAGCAGCGGTGCAATCTCAGCAGCATCGAAAAGCAACTCAGTTTTGTACTTCGGGTTGTCTGTGTCAAACGCTGTGTCTGGTGTGTTCAGATGTGGATACTTGGCTGTGCCCATTGGTGTTTGGAAACGAATTTTTGCCATGATGTGTTCTTTCGTTCTTAGTGTTCAAATGAAAAAAGGGGCCACCTTTTGACAGGCAGCCCCTTAGTTGGAGGAGGAGGAGAGTTGAAGGCCCCGAAGTCTTCGGGAGGAAAATGCTTTGGGGTCTTCAATATAAGGACAGAAGTCTAACTGAAGCAAAACTCACTGTTTTTTATGCCCCGAATGTCCAACGCTCCTTTGGCTGGAATTGTAGGCAACAGCGCATCTGGGCTATCTAGCGTCTGCCTGATCTCACTTTCGAAACGCTCTAAGTGACAATCACCTGCGTACATATTAACAAACGTATCACGCACACTATGAAACAAGCCCCACGTGTCACCAGACGTTGCAAAGCTGTCGTGGATCATCACAAAGTCTTTTGCAGCATCCCCGTCCAACATGTTGCATATCGTCAAGTGCATGTGTGCAGCGTCTAGACCGTGCACATAGTTGGGTGCGATTGCATTCATAGATTTCTGGGCGTCAACTTTAGCCTCGTCTTGGCTAAGGGAAAAGTTGGTCCGCTTGGTTTCACCTAGAGCACGATCAAACAGAAACACTTTGATCTGCTTGCTCCTTTTCTTTCTGTAGCACTGAACGATTGGAAAGCCTGAGGGTGTTGTCCAACTGGTTGACTTGTTTTCGCTAGACACAGCACGTGCAACACCTTGCAGATAGTCCATTGACGCAGTGACGTTTGGCAAGGTCTCACGAATAGCCGCGTAGCTTACGCCTCCCATGAACCGAGCAGCTTCAGATTGCTCCCGATCACTACTGCCAAACGGGTGTCGCGACAGTTCACCGTAAGCAACTTTGCGCTGCGCTGGCTTCATGATGTCCTCAAGATACTGCCCCGACATGCCCGGCGCTTTGCTTGAGTACCCAAATGTCATCACGGCGCGCTTCAGAACTGTGCGTGTGACCCCGTAGTTGAGCCACAGCCTCGCTAGGTGGCCCACTGTGTGCCCATCTTCACTCTTTGGGCTGTAGGGGGTACTGTCGCCCACCATGCCTCTCAGGGCATCCTCACAGCGCCCCGCGTTCAGCTTGTAGATGTCCGACATTACTGCATAGGGCACGAGGTTCACCAGACTGCCTTCAAGCTCATAGAGCCCAAGGCCTGCATAGTGCTGGACGCCGCTGTTAGTGCCATCAAGTGAAATGGGTACATAGCCCACAAAGTCGTCCCCTTCATCAATAAAACGGGCATACTCAAAGCAGGCAGATAGGTAACTAAAGGGCTTGTCAGCAGCAGACCAGAGGTCGAACGTGCTGCGGAAGTCTGCGGCGATGCTCAAGATTTCGTCGTGGTGTTCATTGGTCCAGATTGCACGGGCATCAAGCGGCTGCTTAGAGATTTTCCCAAAGTCCCCACAGTTAGCAAGGTGCACCTTTAGCCAATACGCATTGTTGCCCTCGATCTTATAGCCACGCGCAAAGTCAAACAGGCAGCGAATGTGGTCGTCGCGGTGGTAGTTAAAGGTTGGCACAAAGTACATGCGACCACGAAAGTCCAAATTGACTGGTAGGTAGAACTGTTCGTGCTGTGCCATGTCGTGTGCAGTCTCTAGGTCTTGGCGCATTACAGCAGCCGCCCCCTTCACTTGCCGCTCTAGGGCAAAGTGTTTGCGGATGTCGCTTTTGATTGCTGCTTTGGCTTTTGGTTCCATCGTCAAATGGTCTTCGGGAAGCCGTGGGCGTTCCGGCAGTTCCTGCTTAGGGAACTTCTTTAGTGACTTCTTGCTGCTCCATGCCCACTGCACGGCCTCTAGCATCTGCGTATTGATTGCCAACGGTGTTGACTGTAGCGCACTAGCTGCCTTCGCATAAGTTGGTATGCCCTTGGTGAACTGACGCTCAATGATGCGCTTCTGCTCTAGCGATGCTTGACGCACAAGGGACACACGCGACGACAGAAAGGCATTCTCATAGCAGCCCGTGTCGAAGGCTGTCCACGGTTTGGGCTCAGTTAGCATTGGTGCAAACATAGGCCGCATCCACGAAAGGTTTTCGTCGGATTGCTCAAGCTGATCTGATGCCTCTGGTGTGAACACCAAGCGACCCACGCGGCTGTTGAAACCCTCGTACTCAGTGCCGTAGTCAAACACATCGCAATGCTCAAGGATCGCTGAGATTACAGGGGTGGCATACTTTGAGCGCACAAGTTTGCCATTAGAGCGCTCCTTGTTGTCGTTGTAGATGCCAAAGTGAAGCGAGCGAAAGCCGTTCTTAACCGTTATGTTGCGGAGGGCCTTTAGGCGCACATCGCGACTGGAGTGGGCTTTTGTGACCTGCTTGATTAGCCGCTTGTTCGTCTTCTTGTCGTCTGATGCCATCAGGTCAATTAGGAGTAACTCCTGCTCGATCATTTGCCCACACGACTGCAAGAGGTTGCTGAAACTGTGGCCCTTCAGAACACCATTGAATGCACACAGAAGGCCAATGTAGGCCAATGTACTAGGGTCAACTGAAGA
>Ga0209815_1000386_pt1 | contig 32863 bp, 37 predicted proteins | sample CoawatmetaG00DNA_FD_187507 | JGI IMG/M metagenome (GOLD analysis project Ga0209815, IMG submission 187507) | Marine microbial communities from the West Antarctic Peninsula - Coastal water metaG002-DNA (SPAdes) (version 2) | ecosystem: Environmental > Aquatic > Marine > Coastal ...
GCGGTCGTGGGTGCCTTTCTCATTGGTGACGATTTTAAGTCGAAATGGCCGCTCGTGAACAGGAGCGCTGCGATTGGATTGGTGCTGCCTCTTGCGTTCACTCTAAAGAACGAGATCAGTTGAAACATCCACAAGTCGTCAATAATCGCCCGATATCAGTTCTTTGTGAGCTCCTATTTTGTTGTCTACGTTGGCCTTCGTGTCCGACGCAATGTGCGACGCCGCCGCGAGCTGACAGATAAGGGCGCATGGTCGGTCGGCGTTGGGATGGAGGACACCGACTCCGTGCCAGTGCGTGCGCTGACTTCTTCCTTAACACGATTCCACACGTGCTGCGTCCATGCATGGTTAATAGATTTCGAGACGAGCTCGCATCGACACTCAGTTTTGGTCTCGTCGTATTCGCTGAATCGCAGCATCGGGTGCACCACACGCATTCGGAATCCATCGTCGCTCAAGAACAAGCCCCATGGCGATCGTTCGGTGTCACGGTAGAACCTGCCAGCGCACGGTAACTTGACAACGGCGTCGGCAATGCCAAGCGGGATCGAAATCAACAAGTTTCCGTTTCCGGATACGATGCTTATGTCGACACTGTTATCGAAACCGAAGTGCCGAAGGGCCAGCTTACGGTTATATACGGCCACTGCGCTGACAAGATTGCGCTTCAGGTTGTGCATGGACATCCGGTGGATGCTATCCATCGTAAGCGCCTTCTCGTATGAGGTCAAGCTTGCGTGTTTGATCAACAATTGTCGCGCTCGGTGCCGGCCGGCGGGTGTGTTTGGAAGCGCACAGCACTGGTAAACCATTCGCAGCGATGGCCACCAGCGCCAGCAAACGTTTGCTTCGGATAGGATAGTGATAATGCTACTGTTGGTCGTGTCGTTTATGGAAGTAGTGACCCGTACCTGAACGCTGTTAGTCGTCGAAACGGTTTCGTCTGCGTTGGTTGTGTAACTGTTGTCGTACGGACGGCGGCTAGTAAACCTGATGTAAGATGTGTACGGTCTCCGTGGCAGCAGATAGATTGCGATTTTAGAGAACGTCGCCGAATCGACGTGCCGTTCCGCAAATGCGCGTTCTAGCCAGAACATTCGAACCTTACATGGCCATCGAAAAAAATTAATAGCGTCTGTCAGCGAAACGAGGCAGCGTATGGATCTCAGCGATCTCAGCGTCGCAATGCCGTTTGTTGTCTGTGTACTCGCACCGGCCGTATCAATAAAAGTCACGGAGGCAATGCCCGCGGTGTCGCTCTTGGCAATTATCTTATTTGTCGCCATGCCGAACATCTATGCGGCTCTGCAGACCTCGCCGGAAGACGTTGAGCGGCAGGTAATGACTAATCACTTCCAGTCAACGTGTACTTTTGGCGAGACGTTCAACCTGGGGCCGCGGGCGCTGATTGAGGTGCTATCGACAACCGTTCTCGTTTGCTTTGTCTTCGAACACGCCACTCTCAGCCGGGCGGCGGTGCTCACCTTTTTGGTACTCATCCGTTTTTGCGAAATTGTGAACAATCTGTAGATGTGCGCTATAGAATATCGTTGTCAAGTATCAGTAGCTTCATGGTACGCCAGAAGACCATACCGCTTTTAACTTACTTGTACATATTTGTTCCAATTCTATTGCTAGTTTGTTACAAGGTTTATCTGCTCGTCAAAATAGTGCACGACAAGCGCCCCCTTGTCAGGTGCTTTGGTGCGGTAGACTTACAATAAATGCGTACTACTTGCCAGCAACGGCAGAAACATTATCCAGTACGCACCTTATTATTTCGTATCCCAACGACTGTGCAATCGCCTAGATCACTAGGGAAAGAACTAGATGCATCTGTTTTCCAATCGCAACTATTTCGGTCATTTGTATCATTCCTATGTATAGAAAGACCTATACCACCCTCTTGCATCAATGCACAACGCCACTGATTGGAATAGCTAAAAGGAGAGCCGTTATAATTCCCCTGTAACATATCAAGTTCGAAACCTACGCAGGCATTACCTGGTTCATCATTGCAGTATTGTTCACATTTTCGAATGGCTTGGTCTCGATAAATAGGGTTTTCTCTTACGGTTATGTCTTCAGTTCCTGCATTATCATCGAGTAGACCAAAAGTAACTATATCATCATGATAATTTTTAAAGCTACTTTTACTGTGTTGACCAAGTTTACCATATTGAATATAATAATTATCAGCAAGTTGATTATTATTAGCTGAATCTCTAGCATAAAATATCTCGGGTGCATCACATAACTCCCCAGTTTTGTGTAAATTCTTCTCTGAAGCTGAACTTTGAAATTTACTGACAGAATATTCATCTATGAACTTGCTTTTGAGTTCACAAACGGGATAACTTTGGTTGTCATTCTCAAAACTGAACATATATGCCCAGCAATTTGGAGTAACTTCACATAATGCCGCGCATTGTAAGGGAGTTATAACTGGTTGATCGTTGAACAAAGTAAATCCTTGTGCATTGGTTGTTACAGTCAAACTATTTCCGGTGTCTAGTTCGTAACCGTAGTCGCCGGCGCTGCTGCCCCCGTAGCCGCCGCTGAGGCAAGCGGGTAAACCCGGGACAACCGCGCTGTCGATGCTGTCCACGGAGTCGTCGCTGTCCCCGGAGCCGCCGCTGCCGCCGGTGCCGGTGCCGGTGTTGTCCGACTCGTTGCCAGACATCACAATAGCTATGACGATGCCCACAACAACGAGTATTGCTGCGAGACCCAGGCCTAACCACAACAAATATACATTCTTTCGAGACCCACTCGCGGAACGACGAGGCATTCTTTAGTTTCTGTAGAGAAAGATTTTTTTAGTGCAAAAACATTTATGACAAAAAAACGAAAAAGGGATGGTATCACCATCAGGTGCACTGAGTGTGCTGTCAATTGCGCTTCTCCTGCTTATCATTTACTTTATCCTATTTGGCATCATTGTTGGCACACACCGCCGTCGGTGCAGATAAATGGTGCGCTTTCTAAACGTGTAGGTGCGCTTTCTAAACGTGTAGGTGCGTGTATTATTCATCGGCGCCGTTCATGGCGACGATGGCGGCGATTGGCTTTTTAACAACGCTGCTGAACGCAATTGGCCGGACGATCGGTGGGATTGAGCGGACGAACATGCATTCGGCGCCGCCTATGAAGACACTGAAGACAGTTGTGTGCGCGTTTGGCGCATAGTTGTAGTACGACTCGTACGTCATGTTTACGAGATCGACATCTTGCGTTTTTTCGACGAACATGGCTGGTACCCGAGCGCCGGAGTTGAGCGGAATCCAAACACGGGTGCCTGACTGCAGGCGGATAGTCGACGACATCGGCTTCATCTTAAAGTTTTCAGAAGACGCTTTGCCGAGTACTTCTGCTTAAAAAAATACCTAGTCAGAGCACTAAAAAGCAATTTCGCTAAAGAAAGGTACCTAGTCAGAGCACAAAGTCAGAGCACTGAAAAAGTATTTTTTTTTCAGAAAGGTACCCAGTCAGAGCACTAGGCACTAAATGGCGATTTGCAGGCGCCGTGTGCGGGGCGATCGCAAGATCCTGCCAGACTGGGTTGATGGGGAAGCCCTGCGCTACACCATCGAGGAGGACTCGCCACGAGGAGTCGTCGCCGGACGGATGAAGGTGTTCTCGCTGCTACGGCTACGTCTTGAACACCCGCGCTGCGGCAGCATGCACCTTTTTGTCAGCGATTCTCGCGAGCAGCTGGGCAGCTACCTGCGCAGCAAGGACCATCTCGGGTGCATCATTGGCATGTGGGACACTGCCTTAGCATGCTCGGACGTGCGGCAAATGCGGGACCTCGTCGTCTGTAAGGATGATGCGAAGCTTCCGGACGTTGCGCGGTATCCAGAGGTGTTCGTGCTTATCTGTTGCGACGTGATCCGCCTAGCGCCGAAGCAATACAGCACCTCTCAGCAGCGTTCGAATCTGTTTTCCCCGCTCGATGTCGACGTACACTCTGAAACGTTCGTCACTCGCATGTACGAAACGTTGAATGTAACTGTGCGAAGCTTAGCGTTGTCAATGATTGCGGACGCGCCTTTCAAGACGCCGGTGCACGGACCATTCGAGCAAGCGTTGCGTGCGTACCACAGCCGGATAGATGTTATGCAGGGCAAGGTGGTGTTTCATGCGGACATGAGTGAGGCCGAGAAGATGTTGCGCACATACGAAGTCTTTTACCACGATACGGCGCCGAAGGAAATCGTGCTCAAGAAACTGTGCGAGCCACTTGAGTTTCACTGCGTCGCTCTTGAAGTGTTCGGGGCCATGTCGGACGTCGGCGATTTAGAGGTGGCGATGTTGCGCAAACCGTACTTCGTGGACAAATTCGAGGTAAATGACCTCGTCGTGGAACCCGTAGTACAAGGCAAGTGGGTTCATTCTGGCACTGACTTTCCTAATGGCGTATACGAAGGCAAACTCGAGTACCGCAAGCTCAACGCTGACGAAAGGCGGACGAAGAAACCACGTACAAACGGTTTCGCAATTCCAACTGCCGACGAACATGGTCAGGTTTGCCTGCAGAGCGCCGGCTCGCTTGTTGACCGTGTGAAGGACATCCAGTTAGCGAACAACTACTTTAAGATAATTATTGATGCGGCGCGGTGTTGCGACACCGGCACCTCGCAAAGCGCCAAGTTGCTCTCGATGGCTAAAGAGCTAATTGCTGCACGCTGGACCGAAATTTACTACCCTCCGATGTACGTCGGCCTGGAGATCCCGGACGAGCTTGTCGGTGTCATGCAAAATGACAAAGATCTGACCCGGCAGCTTGCGATCGAACGGATTTCGCCGAACCCTGTGTACGCATTGCTGAGCGCAACGTTTTCGAATACCATCATGGAGTACGAAGTCCTTGGCACCGCATACGACTCGATCAATTTCGGCGTCAAAGTGGCGTACGGCTCGCCCAGATTTCCCGAGGCGCAGAACGACGGCGAGTGGCTGCGAGGTGCGGCTCCGTGGATCAAGAAGAACTTTCACGTGCGCGAAATTAATTTGGACGGTCTTGAGGTGGGCGTCAAGGTTCCGCCAGAGTCGCAGTACGAGCTCGTCAACATTGAAACAATAAAGAAGGGCGATGCTCTGATCTTGCGCCAAAAAGGCCAGTACCATAATGCAATGTACAGTCATGCGCTTCTCAGTGGGCACATGGTGCAGGTGCAGCATCTAATGCAAAAAAAGAGTTACCTTGTCGCCCATATTGACATGTTGCGTTTGAAGAAAAGCAAGAAAGTAGAGCTCAGCGTATCGGTGTATGCAATCTTTCACAATCGTTTCGGTTGGTTACCGCAATTCAACACCCTGCAATTCCACGGGCATGTACCGAACCAGGCTCGCGCATGCTCGCTAGCATCACAAGAAATATTCTTCGCCATGGTTTCATCGGTGATAAACGGTTCGGAAGTCTCAAAGTACGCAGGGGTGACAAGTGCGCGCCTTGCTGCGCCCACACCCGTGTCCACACCTGCGTCTACATCTGCGTCAACGTTTGCGGACAACGCATGCTGGCTTCCGGTGTTTGCACCAAGCGAGTACCAGTTCATCCGAACGAGTGCGATCACGAAAGCGCTTGCGCCTGCGCTGACCGAGCTTGGCACTGATGCAATGCTACTACTCCGCTTGTCCCAGACCGACACATACATGCTGCTCAACGCGTTGGCAACGCGATACGCAACAAAGAGTGAGCGCTGGCCCTTCGATATCAAGAACACGTTGGCCGTATTCGGTGAACACGTTGGCGCCATCGTCGAAAAATGCACGTAGCATGATGGGCCGCTTGCAATTTTGATTAGTAAGTAAATGGGGTAAATGGGGGAGAAACGTCCATATTTTGGAAAAGGGCAAGTCCTGGGTCTTACCGGGCTTGTGCTGTCTTACGTCATCGCATGGTACTGCTACGTGCTAACTGCAAGCAACGACAGTGCGTGCTCGATCGATTTGGCGAGTAAGGCGAAATGTGTTCGTTGGTACAAACCAACGAAGACGCAGTGGTTCGGATTGCTCGTCACAATTGTCATTGCGATTCTTTCCTTCTTGACCTTCTGGTTGAACGTGCAGGGGGCGCCGGATAACTTAGACAATGAGATGGTGCCCCTTGCAAAAATGGGCATTGGTGCGAGTTTTGGTGCGCGAATGTCACGACAATGAACTCCGGCTATTTGTAACGAATTCGATAGCCAAAGTGCTCGTTCATTCGTAAGAAATGTTTATCACTAACTGTCTCAGAACTATCTAGATAATATGGACACCGATTCCGACGGCGTATTGAAGGATCTAGCGGTGGACGTGATGGGACTGATAGATCAACAAAAAGAAATGACGGAGAATCTGAAGGAGATCAGAAAAAACTTAAAGCAGAAAAGCGCAAAGCTGGTTGGCGAAATGCAGAGCATGCAGGTCGAAGAGGTGCACCACAATGCTCGCGTAATTCGTTTGAACACGGAGATGAAGGTTGCGCTAGTCGATTAGATGTTGCCAAAGCCCCGTAGATGGAGCGCAAGCGCACCCGCCACTTACCAACACCGTTCCTAAAATATATTCTTGTGACGGGGGTTGAAATCGCACGGATGGCTACAGGACACCGCACAGGGAAAGAAGAAACACCCGGGTCCGCAAAATCAATGCGCCACAGGTCGAGGGAGTATCGTTCTGTGCTGCGTAAATACTTTTTTTAGTAGATAATTTTTGCGTTGCTCTTTTTGCATTTTTTTAAAACATTTAAGTCAAAAGCGATGCGGTCTTCAATGCAAAGATTAATGCCACACGGGCTAATTGGTGGGTCCGAATCTTTTCAAATCAGAAGCGTAATGATACGGCGTTTGCTTTTCTGGACGATTCCGCTCTTAATGGTGGGTGTGATCATTTCGGCAATCATTGTTGCAGTGAACGCCGAAGCGTGCGATTACGAGAATCATGCAAAAATGGGCGTATATGGCTGTCGTATCACCAAAGACTCGTTCGGGAATTTTCAGATAGCAAATATTGTCTTCATTTCGGTCGCATGCGTCGCGCTGCTTGTGCATTTGCGAAATATGTGGCGATTAAGCGGCAACCTGCTCCGGGCAGGCACGATCCCCACAAACGAAAAGAACTCACTAATGATCGGCGGTATGACCCTTCTTGTAAGCGCGCTGGGCGCTATCAACCTCACTCTCGGATTCGGCTTCCTTTACAAGAATAGAGACACCGAAGCGCTGACTGATGAGTGCAGAGCTAACACTGGTACGCAACCGTCTGCTTTGCTAGCGTGGGCGCTATTCATTATATCGCTCGTTCTTGTCTTTATTGCGGCACTTGGCGTGGGTGGCTACGCCGGCGCTTCGAGCGGCAAAGAGTCTGACGCCGAGCCAACAATTGCGTAAGCTTTTCTGTGGTACCAAGAGTTTCGCGAGCGTGTCATACCGGAAAGGATTGGGGAAGTGTCCCCGATGTCGATGATCAAGCGCGGTCGCAAATCCTCTTCCTTGCCGCTGCGCTGACACCGACCAATTATCTGTTCGAGTATTCCGCCTACCGGTACGGGCGTTGCTAGGAGCACCGCCGTGCAATCCTTCCAGTCGAACGCTTCGGCTGCCATTTGCTTTGTGGTCATGACCACACGGGGCGACTCAAGCAGTCCGCTATCTCGCTGCTTCCGGCGCTTTTGCGTGCGCTCGCCCACGTACTCCAGCGGAAGCGGGTACGCACTGTCCCGTCCGAGCAGCGAAGTAAGCTGCTTTAGCTGATCGATTCGCTCGGAGATGACTAGCACGTTGTAGCCCTCATCAATGGCAGTTTTTAAGTTCTCATTGATGATCTCGTTCCGCTGAGCATTGTCAACTAAGAGCGTGATCAAACGCACCCGGTCCAGACGGCCGTTGCGGGTAGGTTCAACGGATTTTACTCCTCGCACAATCTTGACGCTTACTTTCATCTGTACGGCGTCGCTCCTGGGAAGCTCGCGCTGTACGGTTGTTATCAGCGGCCCGAGCTGCCAGAACACGCATCGCTCGTTCCCGTCGCCGCGCTTCAATGTAGCTGACAGGCCGAGTGTCATTTTGGCGGTGAAATACTTAGCGACCTGCGAAAATGTACGCGCAGGCAAGTGGTGCACCTCGTCGACGATCAACAGCCCAATGCTTTGAAACGTTTCGGGGGGGTACCGGCCACTCGAGATGGTCTGCAGCATCACTACGGTAAAGTCGGCTATCACGCACCTGTCGCCTTGTACACGTCCAACACTTAGATTGCGCGTGAAGGTTTGCACACGATCAATCCACTGGCTTGCGAGGAACTCTTTGTTGACCGCCACGGCTACCTTAATGCGGAGACGCATGGCCAGTGCGATTGCAAGCAGAGTCTTGCCTAGCCCACAGCTGGCTTGGATAACCCCGCCAAAATAGGGAGGCGACCGCAGCCGAGCCTCCGCATGGTCTACCACCGTCTTCTGCCAGTCAAAGAGCTCGGCGTTCAAAATCGCATCTTTGCTAATCGGAAGACCTTCGTTGCGCACGTCCCTTACAGGCATTCCGAATTGCGACAGACCAATGGCCCGGGGGACGAGCAGACACGGGATTTCGGTATTGTTTGTCTCATTTAAGCACGTGGTTCTATCAAAGACTTCATACGGTTGCTCGTTGTTGCTATACACGCCGGTCTGGGCCGGCTGCAGAGTAAGAAGGTTACAGAAGGCTGCACTCTGGCTGCCGAGTGCGCTTACCGGGACAAGGTATTGCGCTCCGACCATTGTGTCTTCCGGTCCGCTGACATATCGGTAGAGCGGCATGATCGGCTGCAATGCATTGCAGAAGGTTTTGACTTCTACCATTTTAAAAACTAATAGAGTGAAGATAGAGTGAAGATAATTCACTTTGCGTTCAGTGGCAGCGAAATAGATCCGTCTTATAAAGCAAAGAATGTCTGTCTTTGCCAACCAGCCATCGTCTGGGGAAAAACTCTTTGCAAGATATTTCCAGAACTACTTTGAGCTCGTTATGAGCGACCTCAATGATATAACGAACAACGACACGACAAAATGGCGCAATGGGCTGAAAGACATTGGATCGTGGAACGACAACGTTATCGACGATGAGCTCGTACAATTCAAACAGACGTGCCTCGATGCGGATATGCTCTTTAAGAGCTTCGACCTTGACGGAGAGCTGAAGACCTTTCTGCATAAGATTATGATGGCAACTACAAAGGCGCCAGCGGTCATAGATAGGCACTATTGGACATACCCTCACCGTGATCGACAAGCGTTTCTGGTCGACACCATTGCCATGACGGCGCGGTCTCTTGCTATCGCCAGTCGGCGCCGGCGGGGTGAGATATCACCAATGAGCTCATTAACTCCGGCTGCGTCCGTGCCTGCGACGCGTCCCAACGAAGCGTCTGCGGTTTCGCAGGAGCAGTCAAAAGCAAGCACACGAACCGTACCTACGTTGCTTCACAACGAGCCGCCGTATCCGCTGTCGCCGCTTCCCGATGAATCGGTCAGCCAGGCCAGTGCTGCGACGGCCGTAGCCGCCGCAAGCACGTTCTCATTTGATAACGTAAAATCTGAGTTCAACGTACAAGCAGGGGGCAACGCACATGAGATGGATGCGTCCCGCGTAAGCAAACGGTTCCCAAGCCAAGTCAGTAAGCAGAGTCGACAAAACGTAAAAGAATTTTCGATTGTAAGTGAAAAATTTATGAAACAGCCGCCACAGAGCAGCATCAGAGAACTACACGACCTACACGAAAACGACCTCGTAACTGGAGTAGAGGTAATTTGAACGCTGTCGTATGAAAAGTAAATTTATGTGCCATTATTGAGGTATGCTTTTATCCTCACAGGGCGTAACGCTGCGGCATCAGTACTTCGACAACAAATTTGCGCGTGTATTTGTGCAACCCGATGGATCATGTCTGTTTCACTCCCTCGCCTACGCACTGAACATTGACAACATGCAATCGGCCAACGACGACACTAAGCAGGAAACTGGGCACGCGCTGCGCCAGTGGCTGATTCGCAAGAACGAGTGGAATCTGTTTGCAGATCACTGTCAGGAAAATAGTGGCGATAGGCCAATGCCCTACGACGAGGCACGCCAAACGACCACTTTTGTTGACGAGTATGTGCTCAACTTTGTGTCCAAGCGTTTGGGTATATCTTTACTAATCGTGCAGGGGACGACGTTTATTTACGATACAAATCCGCAGTCGCCCGTGTGCATCATGGTTGCGTACCACGACAAGTTAAAGCACTATGAGCCCATAGTTAGCCTCGAGGGCTTGTGCTGTCCCGACGACTTATATCGTGAAACGATGTACAAGACGCTTGGCACACTGTTTCCACGCAGGACGGAATTGGACAAGGTGGTCGACAACATTTTTAGTACAAATTACCGCGGCGTATTCCTGCGCACTGAACCCATTGTCGGGAAGCTTCTCTTTAAGAACTAAAAATGCATAATAGCGCGTTCAGCAGTCCTTTTTTAAAACACAACGCTACATCAAATCATCAAAAAATAATGCAAATGATTTGGCTATTCGTTATGCTGCTACTGATTCTACTCTTCGTTCATAGGAGCGCACATGCCAAAATCACTGCGCTCACTACGCAGTTTGATCTGATTAAACAAAGCGTGTCAAGCAACCAGGTGACGCCCGAGGACATCGAACAGACATTCGATCGAAAGCTAAGAGAGCTAGAGACTCGTCGTATGGAAGCGATGAAGCAGATGCGTGAGGCGCACCAGAAACAGCAACAAGCACAGGCGCCAATCAAGCTGGAACCAGCCGTGTCTGAACCACCTGAGGCCAAGACGACTGCACCGCTTGTGCCTTCTTCTCAACCAGTGGTGCACAATACGACCCCGCAGATCATCGAGTTGCCTCCACCCCGTGCTCTAACATCAAGAGATGAGCCCATCGTCGAGATACTAGAGGACGACGCTCCTGTCATCGAGACACACGACGAATTGCAAAAGTCGAACGCTGCTGCTAGCGAGGCTAGCGAGCCGAAGATTGAATCGTCCAATCCTCACGCATCCAAGCCTGAAACAGCAAAAGATGCGCCGGTAGTCAAAGGACGTGCAGCTCGCAAAATCCGCTAGGTGGAGTAGTACACCGGTATTTTAAGGGTCTCGCAAATCCTGCGCTGACACCGATCGCAAGGCCGGCTGAACGCACACGTATTTGCCAATTTGTTGTTGCCGCCGCCCTTGAGGCGCACAACGTAAATGTGCCGTGCTTTTTGTCGATCGGAGCGCCTCAGTTGCATCAAGGCCATTTCCTCTGCGTGTAGCGTATAGAAGTGTTTGTGTTGTTTTACCATTGGTATTTGTCGATTGCACGCAGACGAGAGCACTTTGTTTCGCTCTCCGAAGACCACGCAGCCGTGCCTTGCGGACGCGACGTCGGATTGCAAGGCCGCTGACATTGCCAACGCCATCCGCCTCTCGTGCTTGATGTGCATCAGAAGCGTTTTTTTTGTCTCGTCTAAACACCAAAGTCATTTTATAGCGTGAAATGGGTACGCGCAATCCAAGACGGCTTCACCCGTCGCTACTGCATAAACGCAAGCAAGCGCCAGAGGCACTATCGCACGAGGTACAACATACGAAGACGACGTGCACCAAAAATGAAGATCGCTCACAATCAAAACCAGTGCAATCGGCGCTGCGTGTGTTCGAAAAGCCGTCGAAAGCCCCACAGATACTAGAGCAGCCACGATTGCCGCAGCTGGAGTCAATTTGCGTACGATGCAGAAGCGCATGTGAAAACGGGAAACGTATGCCGCCGTGGGCGCAGCAGCACGAGGGGGTCTTGGCCGTCAAGCGAGCGATTGAGAACAAAGAGTGCATCAGCGTTTGCGCCGCTGAGCGTTTCCATTTCGAGACCTGTGTGCTACCGGTGATGGCGAACATTTTGAAGGTGCACTTATACGTGTTGGACCCTTCGGATATCGACGATACTTCCGCAGATCCAATGAACTGTGCAAGGCTGTGGGCGACGACCTCCACGCCCAAGAAGAGTTTGAAGGTACTATTAGTGCGATCATTTGAGGCAATGCCGTCCAGGTACACAAGCGATTTGCGAGAACTATCCGACAACAGTTACCGCACCGCCAGCATTGTCGTGCAGCACGCCGTAAACATGAAGCAAAAGGGCATTGTATTCCCGAAGAACCAGGTTCGACTGTACGCAGGCAATTACGGAATAAAAAGGTGCCCTATTGTCGCAAAAGGCGATGAGTTCAACGACGTCTTTAAGGGTGCCGAAAAGGTCTTTGCGCATGAACCGGGCGACTACTCGCAGGAACAAATACAGCTTGTCATCGACACCGAGCTGGAACGCAATTTCGAACAATTTGCGCCTACGCTATCTAGCATCGAGTGCTTACCAACCACGTTTCAGGCGGCAACAGTCCAGCTGGCGGTCCGCAAGCAGATTCGTTTTCAAAAAATGAGCAGCTTGTTTCAAAAAACCTCGGCGAGAAACAAAAAAAGAGCCGACGTCGATACCTTCAATAACGAGATTGGATCGCGGAACCCGCACCTCAGCCGTGACGATATGTATTATTTGTCCATAATTGGCTGCTTTCACCCCGAGGCGAGTAAGTGCCTGACGCTTCCGGACAACGACACCTTCAAAGAGTTTCGCAAAAAAGTGCGTCCGATTTTGTTGAGCTAAAATAATCCCGTAGTATATTGCTTTGCATGTTACCCAACGCCAAATTGAACCCATTTGCGTCTATGATCGACGAGATAGCACGTCAAAGCACCAAGTCTCTAGTCCCGTCACTGCAAAGCCCATCGGAGGAAATGATCATGGTGCCGAAGCGGATGCTAGGTAGCCAGCTTGCGCTACCCAACCCGGCGGATGTTCGTCTCAGTGAACCCAGCCAACTCATTGTAGCCCCACATACGCTGATCGAACAGATGCTTGCACTCGGCAACGGCGATGATATGGACACCCGTGATATGGTTTCGGTAATGTCAGTCGCAGCTATTGTCGTCATGAGTATGGTGATGCTATTTCAGAGCATGACCACGACAATGCTTTTAAAACGTTTGATGTAGAAAATATAACAATATAAAATATCGAATGCGTGAGCTTGTTGTTGCGCGATACCAGGAAAGATTGGATTGGTTGACCCCCCTCTTAAAACACTTCGATCTTATCACTGTTTACAACAAGGGGTCGGCGCTCACGGGTCTGGATCCTAAGATAAAACAGGTTGTACTGCGAAACATTGGGCGCGAGGGGCACACGTACCTTAGTCACATTATCTCCCGGTACGAAAGTCTCTCCGATGAGACCGTTTTCTGTCAGGGCGATCCTATCGAGCATAACAAAAACTTTGTCGCCGACGCCAGTGTCCCGATCTCTAATCTTTTTAAATCTCTTTCAATACAGTACAAACCGGGCCGGCCAAAAAAACCGTCAAACAGAGCCGGATCATACGAGCTTGACTCGCGCACTCTGCAGATAATAGATCCGGACGAGTTTGACGAAGGCGTCCAGAAATTTAGTCGCATTGCGGAGGCCGATATAAGGAATCAGGGCGAGTATCTTCATGGGCGCAGCCTAGCTGAGTATGTGTGTGACCGTTGCAGCGTGCCGCGCCCAACAGGCAAAATCTGTTTTACATACAGCGCACAGTTTGCGGCGAGCAAGGATCTTGTTCTATCACATCCCCTCGAAGTCTATCATTGTTTAATGAAGTATCTGCTAGAGATCAAGGACTACGGAGGGTCGCAGGGATACGTGCTCGAGCGCCTATGGCAACACATCTTGCGCAGCAAAAGCAAACCAAATGTGGTGTGTATGGCACGTCGGGTCGAACAGCATGGCGGACCCTTTACGCTTGATCGCTGTGAGGAACGATACTTCAAAATCACCGAGCCGAGCGTTGGGCTAAGAGACAGGGTGCGTGAGAATTGACGCTTGTGAGACTTACGTGTGGCGTCAATAACGACAAGGGCATACCGAAAAATAGCCGGCGGGCGGGAAAGGGCCAGGTCGGGAAAAAAAACCGACGAGCGGCAAAAAAAACCGACGAGCGGCAAAAGGCAGGCCGAAAAAAAGCCGGCGGGCGGGTCGAAAAAAAACCCGACGAGCGGCAAAAGGCAGGCCGAAAAAATAGCCGGTGGGCGGCGACGGGCAAAAAGGGCCAGGCCGACAAAAAAAGGCAAGCAAAGGGCCAGGCCGAAGAAAACCCAGTAGGTCGAAAAAAACGGTGAAGGCCAAGACGGCAGCTTCTTGTTTTAAGTTGGACCAAGCGTACGACAAGCGCGCCACAATTTTGCCAACAAGCGCACCAATGAGCGCGCAAGTACAAAAAGCGCACCAACAACAATCAACAAACGTACAAGCGCGCCACAATTGCGCAAACAAGCGCGCCATAATTGCGCCAGTACAAACAAAAAGCGCACTAACAACCACCAACAAACGCACTAACAAGCGCACCGGGGGTCAACAGCACACCAGGGGTCGACAGCACACCAGGCATCAACTAAGGCTGCCAGTAAGGTTCATCTAAGCCGACAAGTAAGGTTGCCAATTCAGCCGCTGTAAGAGGCAGTGTTGGAACGAGTGGTTATGGAGAGAAAGGCATACTCCGTAATGTGGATAAGGCTCCGAGAAATCGAGGTAATGATTTTGGCCTTTCTTGCAATCGTGCATAAGTACCCTTGGCGGGGCATGATAACCAGCCTTGAAAGCCGCCGAATTTGCTGTCAGAAGCGGTGCGTGCGACAATGTTGCGTCGCGTGGCATGCCGTATGTACTGTAGCCGAATGAATTTTGCACCGGTTCCGAGTAGCGCATCGGATTCGAGAAGGCGAGGATGATGGACTGGTGCGTGGTCTTGTCCTCAACCGATATTTTCCAAACTGCTGTCCCGATCTGGCACGCCACGGGCAAGCTCGAATAGGACGGGATCCAGATCCTGAATGGTTCATATGGTTTCATCAAATCTTCATCAGCATCAACGATAAAAGGAGGGTCCTCCTTAAACTGGCATCCAATGATAGGACTCATGGGGACGCAGCCAAAACTCCACACAGGCCGGCTTGTGAGCATTGGCTCAAATCGAAGGGCAACGTGAATGCGGTGATCTTCAAGAGTAACGAGTTGGCACCTGTAAAAACAACGTGGTTGGGTGATGTTATACACCTCTCTCTCCCTGATTGGCAGACGCGAAACGTTATTACCGGAATATGTAATTTTCGATTTTTGGCAAAGTATTTTTGTACTGCTGATCAGGGGGTGGCATTGAGTGGATCATTTTGCTAAATTCATTCATTTCACGCGCATGGACATAGTAGGCCCGGCACTGCTGCAGCGGGTCCAGGCGCCGAAGCAGGCGCCGCTCCGTCGGTAGCACCGCCTCTACATTGCATGAATTGTACAGCTTAAGGCTCGCAAATTTTGCGAGACAAGAGAATTGACTCATGTTGACGCCGAGCGGTGCGAAGTGAGTTTTATACTTCGACAATACAAGCTGCAGAACCTCTTGACCCCGTTTCTGCTTCACTGATAGCGCCAAGGCTTTTCGGCGTCTAAGCTCATGGAATGGAACATCGTCCTCCGAATCATCCGAATCATCGTCGTCAATATCTTGGGCACGCATTGCGATGTCGACGCGGTTGACGATCTCAACGTATGGCTGTTAGCGGCAGAAAGCGACAAAGCAGGGTACGCAGTAACGGGGGGGCACGCGGCGACAGGTGTGTACGCAACAACGGAGGGCGTGTTAGCGCTGAGGTTGCGTGACAATGAGGGTGCGCGATAGAGCAAGTACGAACCGTAGCGCGCCGACTGCGCAATTCCTTGGACCTTTACTTGCAGGACGAGGGTGCGTACGCTGCAACGGAGAAAACGCAGGCAGCAGAGGGACGAGGCGGCAGAGGGCGTGTGAGGACCGAGGGGTTTGCGATAACGAGGGTGCGCGATAGAGCAAGTACGAACCGTGTCGTTTGCCGCGTCTTTGGCAACTTGACAAGCACACACAGGTTTCCGATTCAGTAAGGTAGAGCCGCCGCCGTCGGATCGGACGGTACGCGACAAGGAGGGCGCGTGGGGACCGAGGGGTTTGCGACAACGAGGGTGCGCGATAAGGAGTCCCCGCCCCTGTCGTATGCCCGCCCCTGCGCCAGTCCGATAAAATCTAGAACGGTTTCAGTCGAGTTCTTCTCGTTCTGTATTTTCTGTTCTGTATTTTCTATACGGCTTCTCGTTCTGGTATTTTTCTATACGGTGTTCTTATACGGCGTTCTTAAATATATACGGCGTTCTTAAAGCACGAAAACCTTCTTACAGTGAATGTGCTTAATTAAAGAGTGCTTTACAGTGAATGTGCTTAATTAAAGAGTGCTTTACAGTGAATGTACGAGTGCTTTACAGTGAAGATGCAAATGTTTTCCGAATATGCAAATAGATAACGAATGTGCGCCAGCCAGGTTATTGTACATACGCAGCTGACTTGCACTCGCCGGCCGGATATCCACCAGAGGTCCCTGGTGCAAAGGCGCACGACTCCCACAGACGACGGCGACGACGGCGGCTCTACTGCTACCTTTTACCTACTGAATCGGCAACCTGTGCTTGTCAAATTGCCGAAGACGCGGCAAACGGCACGGTTCGTACTTGCTCTTATCGCGCACCCTCGTTGTCGCGCGGCCCTCGGTCCTCACACGCCCTCCGTTGCCTCGTCCCCTCCGCTGCCGCGTGCCCTCCGTTGCAGCGTACGCACCCTCGTCCTGCAAGTAAAACGCGTTCCAAGGAATTCCGCTGTCGGCGCGCTACACGGTTCGTACTTGCTCTATCGCGCACCCTCGTTGTCACGCGACCCTCGATCTTCACGCACCCTCCGCCACCCCGACGCGCGCCCTCCGTTGCCGCGTACCGTCCGTTGCCGCGTACCCTCCCTCTCTACCAGTCAAACAACGCGGTCCGAGTAATTGAGCTTTTGGCACAATGTCAACGCGTTCATTGGAAGAAGAGCCTGAAGAATGTATTTTCACACAAGGTCTGAAGATTGTATTTTTATACAAGCAAAACTTCTCATTGCTCGTCGGCGGTAGCATGTTCAAGTACTCAGTTCTTGCGCCGTGGGTAAGCGAAATTGTGAATGCACAAAGTCTTCAGCTTTTTCAGTCATGCAATTTATCGGCGGAGAATATTGACAGCCTCTTTACTGAATCGCTGAAGCAGCGCCTGGCCTTCAACATCCATGCGCAAAGAATGTATGAATTGACTAACATGATGCGCTCAATGCCGCCCATCAATCAGAACATACCAAGCATCGACAATTTCATAATTCGGTAATAACATTTCGCGCCTGTCAATCAGGAAGCGGTGTATAACTTCAGCCACCCACATTCTTCGTCACAGGTGCCAACTCGACACGCCGCAACACCAAATGCAGCACATGACCCTCAAATTTGAGCCCGTGGTATATCTTTACTCAGATGGGTATCCATACGTTGAGCGGTTTTACGAGTGCCGGTTTAAGGAGTACGCTCCGTACATCAAGTCGCGGCCCGACGTCAATATGTTTGACGAACACGATTTCAAGATCTGGCTCCCGTCTTCTTCGATGATGTCTCCAGAAACCGAGGAACGCACAAAGAACACGGCGATATGGTCGGTTACGATCGAGAACAAGACCACACACCAGACACTCATTCTCGCCTACTCGGAACCGGTGAAGCACGAGCTCGTACAAGATGACACACAAATGCTTTGTGAAGCTAAAATGCGTGCACCGCGTCTGGTACAGAACCAGGCGGCTTTTAAGGCGGGTTATTACCCCTCGCCGGAGGTAATCGTAGACCCTTTTGCGGAACTGAACGGGTTCCATTACCTGCGTTTCGCTGATCCTTTTGGGCGATACCTTTCTATTCATGATAACTCATTCCAGCACTGCTTCTTGCATCGGCTTAATATGCGCGACTAGCGGCACAAATACCACTAGTGCCCGACGGTCAGTATTATCGCTTACTTGAACCCTACTTGTGCACTATCGACCGACCCCCGGTGCGCTTGTTGGTGGTTGTTGGTGCGCTTGTTGGTGATTGTTGGTGCGCTTGTTGGTGATTGTTGGTGCGCTTGTTGGTGATTGTTGGTGCGCTTGTTGGTGATTGTTGGTGCGCTTGTTTGTTAGTGTTGGCGCTTGTTGGCGCGCCTGTTGGCCAAATTATGGCGCACTTTTTGGACGCTCAGTGGTGTGCTAATCGGCCTTTTTTCGACCTGCCCCGCCGAACATTTTTTCGGCCTGGGCCGTCGGCTTTTTTTCGGCATGGCCCTCGGCTTTTTTTCGGCATGGCCCTCGGCTTTTTTCGGCCTGGCGTTTTCTCATAGGAACTTACCTGACGTCATCCACTGCTATGTCAGGGCATCCTCGAAAAGTCAATGTTTGAAACAAAAAAAATCCATATAAAACATCATCTGAACAACATTATGGCGCACAAACAGAAGGACCTTAGCGGCGAGCGCCAGAACGTGCTCTTTGACAACGTGGACGTGCACGAATGGGTATTCAAGAACCCGCAGGAGATGCGCAACCGCAAGGGCTCGTCCATGATCTATGTTGATAAGAACTCATCCGACTGGTCCGCGCCGCGCTTCCAGCTCTGCCCCCAGAGCATGAAAATGACTGCGCCGTTCGGATTTGAGCTCGAGGATGGGACCACGGTGGAGGAAATCATGAGCCGACCCGGAGGAAAGCTCAAGCTTCAGCTAAACACGACCGGCGAAGACCTGACTGCGTTCATTGACAGTCTCGACACCGTCCTGCAAACTACGGCGAAAGATAAGCGCGAAGTGTGGTGGCCGGGCAAGTCGCCAAGCGACAGCAAGATTGAGAAGGACATGAAGCGCCTTTTGAAGGTAGACGAGCAGGGTAAGTACCCACACAAGATCAAGATCAAGATTATTGCCAACGGCAACCGCAAGACGCGCATCCTTCGTAGCATCAACGACACTTCTTTCGTCGACTCGGATCCGACTTGCCTGACGGCCGGCTCACATGTGATCCCGATCGTGGAGTGTGGAGGGGTGTGGATTTCGGGGCTGGGTTACGGCATGGACCTTATCGCAACCGAGCTCATGGTCTTTCCGAACAAGGGCAAGAAACGTGACTTCGATATGATACTGGACACGCCAATGCACGAGGCCTCCGTGTCTGAGCTTGCTGCCGATGAGGCCTTCGGATCGGAAGCCGTCGGATCGGAAGCCGTCGGTTCGGAAGCCTGCGGATCGGAAGCCGTCGGATCGGTAAATGTGGGGGGCACCGGCAATGCCAATGCGTATGAAGAGAACTGGGCGGAGTAGAATCGATGCGTACTGTGCTCAAACAGGCGTCGTTATTGTGAGGACAGGGGTGTGAGCAAGGCTTTCTTAGTTGCCCCCACCCGTTGCCCCCGCCCGTTTCTCCGATCGTGGTAAAAAAATATCTTGTAATCTTTAAACATGCCGAAGAACTCCGACATTGATTCAATCATTCAAATGCTGCGGTCCGACGGAAACCCCGTTCAATTGAAGGGTGGTCAAAATATAGATATGCCCGCAGATGCGGGAGGTTCGGAGGACCGAACAACGATGGTTGTCGTGCTCGGTATAATAGCAGGGCTCGTACTCGGTGCGCTCTTTTATTACTGCGTCATGTACATGCCTAGCACGATCGAAGACCCACCGGCCGTGTGTGAGAGTTCGCTAAAGAAAGAAACTACGGCGACAAGCACAGCGCGGGCGTCCGTCCCTAACGTTCCCAAAAACGATATTTCCGTCCCTAACGTTCGCAAAAACGATATTTCCGTCCCTAACGTTCCCAAAAACGTTAATGCTAAGCCGGTAGAGCTCAAAAAAACTGTCAATAAGGCGAATAACGCAAAGGCAAAGACTGACAACAACATTCAGCAAGCGAAGCCGGTTAATATGATCAATCCACTGTTCTCGGTTGCCAGCAACGAGAGTGATACTGGTTTGTCGTTGGCTGTCTTTGCCAAGACAAACATTTCATCGTCGGAGTTCAAGATGCCGTCGAAACCGCTGCAGCCCAGTCTCGAGGCGGCCAAGGGCGTCGCCGGAAATTCCAGCGCGTCAAAACTGCTCGATGCGAATAAGCAGCTCATTGAAGCGACCGAAAACAACCGTTTGCGACAAAAGATGATGGTGGCAACTGACGGGCTAGCGCAGTACAAGCTGGAGGTCCCGATCGCACGGCGCCGAGGCGAGGAGGCCAACATGCCGCTGCTAAATAAGATGCGCTCGGTAAACGGAGAAAAGATTCGCAAAATTACCAAGTCTAAGGAAGGGCCCGGGCTATTCGACACACCCATGTCAATTTACGAGAATCCGGTAGTCGAGGAACCGGAACTTGCCATCGGCAAGCAGCTTCGTACCGACACCAAAAAAACGGGTTTAACTATGAATACCGTACTCAGCAACGCTCTGCCGTATTAGAAAACTTAAATTCCTATACATACCTGCACCTATGAAAAGCACCCGAATTGAACTGCTGCTACAGCCGATACTTTACGACATTGTTAACAGCAGCCGCAAGGTGCGCGAGCAGGACCTGATTTACATTGAGACCATGTACAAGAACGCTACATTGACGGAAAAGATGGACATATGCATCCTGGTACAGATGACATATGCTTCCGCACTACGCAATATCGAAAGCGTAGCGAAAATAGCACTGCGCCAACGCAGCCTTCAAATGCTAGCGTTCCTTGTAAACCGTATTATGCCGATCATCAATGTAGCACGACACATCGCAGAATTTGTTGGAGATCATATTGAGTACGCTGACGCTCGTGTTGTTGAAGACGGTGCCATGAAACGAGACTTGATTGTCGGTCGTCTCGTGCTGCTTCCTCTGACCGTGCGAGTGCACACCGCAGCGAACTGCGAGGCGGGCTGTAGCATCAGGTTACCGTTGGCTCGACGTCATCCATCGGGTGACTTTGTGTCGGCTCCACGACGGTGGGCTGCCTGATGAAACTCGCAAGCGGACCGCTTCTTACAGTAACCTTCTGCTGCCTCCTTCGCTTTGTCGGCTCGTCTGTCGGCGTATTTTTGGCGTGTTTCTCGTAGAATTCGTGATACAGGCCACGGGTGACTTCCTGTGTTTCTTTTTGCCCGGACATTTTAGTAGTCAGCACCTTCTGGTCGTCTTGCTTCCACCCTTCAATTGCGATTGGATAGCTCAGGCACGGTTCTGTGAGCACTTTGACAGGAATCGAATCAATGCCAATTGCGCGGAACTGATCAATCGACATACACCCACCAAAGTCTTCCAAAAAGTACGTTGGTGGCGCTCGAGCAATCGGCAACTTAACGTTCTGTTTTGACGCGGCAACATTTACGTGCATAAGGATGTCGCTTGTCGTGTGCATTTTGCGTTCAATAATCCAAGAGACGGCGCACGACCACGAGCAGAAATTTCCCAACATGTTGACCGCTGCGCTCTCAAAGGCGTGCATCGGTATCTGGCACGGCACTCCGCTAAACGCATGGACACAGTGCCAGCACTTTAGAGACGTCGACGTTGACGGCAAGAACGGCGCACCAGGACACACACCGTGTGTACGAATAGTGGCGTACGACTGTCGCTGGCGCTCTTCTATATTACTGAGCGTGCTGGAGCATAGGGTTTCGTACATTTTCCCAGCGAGAATAATAGAAATTGAGTTAAAATCACTTTCACATACAACAGATGGCGCATCCGGCTTTGCGTGCATTCGCCCGGGCCCACCTAGAAATCGACAGAGAGAAACGCAGCGCATCGAACGAGATTCGCCCTGATGTGCAGGTTGCGTCGGATTTGAAGAAACGTATTATTGGCGAGCTGTCCGCAGTTGGTAAGGACATACTCCAATTTGAAAACAATGAAGGAGAAAAACGCTTTGTGAAGCTAAAATACAACAGATCGTCACGAGTTGTCACCTTCCAAAACGTTAATCACGTAGTGGAGGGCATCGGAATCAGTGACTTACGGACTATCGCAACCGTGGAGCAGCTGAAGCGAGTAATCAGCGACCGAATTCACCAACTTCGCGTGGTAAAAAACCCCACATTTGACTTCACTAACAAGGCGCCAAAAACGCACACCGTGGATTCCATCTCAGTCTGCTCGTTTGCATTCAAAGGCGTCATTGAGGAATACGAAACGGTAGACCAAAGAATAAAACGAAGACGCAAGGGACTAGCGGATAAGTGTACCGAGCTCAACGACATCATCAGTCGATCGACGAAGGACGTTGCCGACTTTATGCAGAACCGGGCCACGACAAATCTCGGCGGCAGTGATGAATTCTCACCAACAAGCGCACCGGCGCCGGCACCGGCGCCGGCGCCGGCACCTGTCCGTGTGGATATTGCGCAGCGCGGCACGTACTTCGTGCGGCAGAAGACGTCCCGCACACCTTCGCGACCTGAGACAATCAAAAAAATTGTCGCCATGACGGAGAAGACCTTTTCGGACTTAGACGCGGACGGACTTAACTTCCGGACGTGGTTTGAAGAGAACCGCGGCCAGGTTGCCCGAAAACTGTTCGAAAATCTCGTGGAGGAGCGCAAAAACACGGCTACGGGCGTCATCCGTTTGGCCTTGGACAAGACTACGACGAACCGCCGCTAGTCATTACGGGCAAGAGCGCGGAAGTCCGGTCATATTTGTCGCACTACCGCAGGTGTAGACCTGGTCCCATCCGCGCCAGCTGTAGTCGCCCGTGTCTGCAGGGGTTTGCTTCTGTTTCTCGCACGGCCCATCGACGCCGAAATCTTCTTTGAGGTATTTCGTCCAATAGCAACCATGGCATGCAAGCCAGTAAGCTCCGTCGGTCAGCGGGAGGTGGCCTTCGACACCGGAATATTGTTTAGAGGCTTCGTAGCGCCTGCTTGGCTCGCCTTTCAGATAATTGATGTCGCTTGCGTGCGGGAACGGGTCTTGGCGGCAGCAGTCCGCATCTGAGTAAGAATTAACGCCGAGACCCACATCCGTGAGCGCTGACAGTAAGTTTTTACGATAGTTTATTTCATAGCCGCTTGGACAGCTCTTGTGGTCATTCTTGAAACTATGCTTTTTGTTTGAGACGCAGCAACCCAGGTGTGGCGGAATGCTCTCGCTCCCCCCCGGCATCTGAAAGAGAGTTTGCTTCACATCCGCCCATTGGATGCGTTCCCACGCGGATTTCTTACCGTGCGCACACCCATCGGAGTCAGAGTCGACGACAAGCGCCGCCGCCCTGTATCCTTCATTTTGCGCATAGTGGTCGCACATCCCGAAGTAGGTCATCAGAATCGGGTTCTCCTCGATCCCATGCTTGCCGTTTGCAGGTTCGGCAAGCACGCCAGAATAATCTTTCTGGTCTTGGATTCCGCCGTGTGATACGAAACGGATCTTAGAGTCCGCACGGGAATCGTTGAACGTGTAACGACCAGTTCCGTCAACTTCCGGCGAGTAACAATACTTATCCGCATTGGCAATTGCAAACCCTGCTGTGCTTTTGTTTAAGTCAATCGAGTAGTCAAACGCAAACGTGGCAAGCATTTGTGAATCAAGTTGGATAGGGTTGGCGCGTTCCGGATCGCATGACGCCATACACGCACATGTTGCCGTGGTCGCACCATGATCCATGTTTGCCCCCGGCACAATTTGTCCTGCGCTCGGAAAACATGCCGGATACGTCGATTCATAGTCACAGACAAACGCTTTTGTGGTGCATTTTTGCTTCCGATTGTCGCTGTTTTCGACGTATACATTTTCGCAAAACATGTCTTTGTCGGTTCTAAGCATGTCAAAGGTGACTTCCTCACATACGCCTGGCACACCCTCTGTTCGCGCAATGACAAAGCCGCGGTCCATTGAAATGCCGGCAAAAGCGACGCCCTCCGATGCCGCACTGTACGTTGCGTTCCAATCGCCAAGGAGCAGCTGCGCCTCGAGCAGCACAAGGCGCAATCGACCCGCTGTCAATAGGAGCTTGCACGGCCCTGAGGCTAAACACTTGCCCTGCACTAGACTTTGACCCGAATTGAGTGTATCTGGTTCACCGGGATTGACAAAGTCTGTGTCAGTCAGCACGTCGACGTAGTCGTAACCGTACAGCCGCTTTTCATTTGGTATGCCCGAGTACAGCTTACCGTTCAGGGCACTGGTTGCGTTTACGTTGTTGGTCGGCGTCCAATTCGTAATTAATGTCCTGTCTGCCCTATAGATTTGCAGCTTTGCCTCCCCGCCAACTGTAGCCACGAGCTTCACGTAAGCGCCAGCGTTCCCAGCGGTGTTGCTGATCCACAGGTTCTGGTTATCGTTATCATCCTTAAGTATTAGGTTGCCGTCTGGTTGCATGACCAGATGCGGGTGGCTTTGGTCTGACGGCGGCTTGCCTACCTCCCAAATGCCACTGTCGTCATGGTGGTCGACAACGGCTAAAGCCGGCACACTGTTTGACCCGTTGGTAAATTCCTTCAGCTCAAAGGATGGTTCCCCCGCCACACGTACGCCGCCGACCCACAGTGGGAGCCAGGTGTTTGGCGTGATTTCCGTTCGGAGCACGACGTCAGCCATGCCGTACCCTTCATCTCCGTCGTAACCTTCTTGGGTTCGGTACAGATGCTTGAGCATTTGATACTCCTGGGTCGTAGAGTCATTAATTGACGAGGCATAGACGCCAAGGTGCGTCTTACGATCGTCTGAGACGAGCACTGTGTGTACGCTGTCTACTATTGGATAGGCTTTGACCAATCGTACTGCGCCGGCCCGCATATAGTTTCCGGTGTCTGGTACACGCACCGTGGTTGTTTCAGACAAGTAGTGCGTTGGATCAAATGCCACGGGTACGGTTGTGCCGTCTGCGCGGCTTATGCACGCCCTGCCATATACGCTATTAGAGCACTCTGATGCCGAATTGGTGGTACTCACTTGACCCCAATCGAACGATTTCTCGGCTGCGTACACGCCCTGGGGCTTAGTTTCGGAGAGTTGCATGCCAATTTGACTTTGGTAGTTCCCGCCCGGGATACTGTATTTCGACGTGGTAATTGAATATTCAAAGTTGTCTGCGCGCACTACCGCATCGCCGTTGTATAGATCAAAATTCCGATGTGTTGGCAGCGTCGCCACGGTGGTGTCCGCTACACACGCCGCCTTCCGGGCGCGGCACAGAACTACAGCACCCTCTGCATCTTCGGCATACACCTGCGAGCACTTCAAACGCGGGAGCTGCGCCATGACAGAGTTGTCTGGCATAATATGCGTTAAGTGATTGCGATCGCCGTAACCAGCGTTTTGTTTCAGGTCAGCTAGCGAAATGTCCTCGCAGTAATTGATTCCGCCTATCCAATTCCTCGCATCTCGCAGACTATTCAAATGATTGTACACGCTGGCGGCGTTATCGCTTCGGTACGAATCTACATCCGATTCGAATCCCATGGCGTCTCCGAAGACAGGCGCTGCTAACCCCCATCCCTTGTCGTTCCCCTGTACGATCAGAAACGCATTATGCGCGTTTGCCTGGTAGCAACGATCGATGCTAATGTCGGAGGTGTCGCCGATGCCTCTCGTCGAAGCCCAGTGCGTGTTCAGGTCCACGTCGTTGGAACCATGATTTGTTTGCCAGTATGGCTGCGTATCATCGCTTCTGCCGCAACGCAAGTAGAGAATTCCGTAGGGGTGCACTCCGAGCTCGTAAGACACTTCGCACTCCGGTGGATCATCAGCAGGAAGTTCAGAAATCACTTGATCGATGTTCTTATATAAGAGCTTGCCAATGGTTTTGTCGAACTCCAGCGAATAATCCCCATTTGACGCAACGACTGTTGTTGTAGAATCGCTTTCCAAGTACGGATATAGGCTTGCTACACGGAGAGAGCGGTATGGAATCTGGACCAATTCCGCAATGTCCTTGTCGTCGAGACCGGGTCGTTCGCTTCCATGGAGTGCACTTGAATGAAAGGTCCACACGCCAAACGCTTCGGGGTTATTGTCGGCGTCTCGTAGCACAGGGATCGTCGTCGATTCGCATACGCCTGTCATTGTGCAGTAAATTTGACATGTCTCGGCGCTTTCAAACCAATTGCATTCCCCGTCGGTGCACCCAAAAGACTCGTCTATGAATCCGTTCTCGGGTGTGGTGGTCTTGCACGTTCTCGTCGCATTGTCGCAAAACCAGCGCACGTGTTTTTCACAGTTCTCGTCGCAATAATTTTTAGCAAGCGCACCTGACACGCCGTAAAGCAGCACCTCGCCGTACTCGTCATATGTCGTGCCGTCGCCTCTCCCGAGCACCTCGGTCGGACCACAAAGTCCTAGGGTGCCAAACGGATCGATTTGGTCGCATGCGGCGCACTGCCCGTTGAACCGGCAGTAGTAATTGTCGCACCCGAGACCGCCGCCGCATGTCGAGTCAAAGAACGCGGTGCGCTCGCCAATTACAGCCAAGTAACAGTTGTACTCGTCTGCGTAGTCAAGTGATTGCTGACCGTGCACGCACTCGTGGCACGCACCGTCGAAACAGGTGAAAATGGGGCAAGGTGTGCTCGAATCTACCCCGCACGTGACATCGTCTAGGCGGCTTGGGTGCATCTGACATGATGCGCCGCTGCCTTGGTCGCTACATTTTACGCACATGCCAAGGTCGTATTGCGAACACGTAAAGCCCGCGTTGTTCCCGCATAACCCGTTCGGGTAGTTGTCGCAGGCCTCAGAACCGTCGCAAGCCGTGCAAGTCTCCGCCCATAACGTTGTTGCGCCGTCGGAAGTCTCGTAAAGTTGCTCATGGCCGTCAATGTTATAGCCACAGGTCGGAAACCCGTCGCGGCTCAAACACTGGCTTTCCGAGAAGGGGCACGGCGTGACGTCGCTGGGTCTACACGGCTCGCACATGCCGCCGTTGCATCTATAACCGCACCGCTGCTTGCATTCAACCCTGGAAAGGTTTTGGCACGTACCACTCTTCCAGTCATCAGGCGTGCACTCAATGCAATTGCCTCCAACGCAGCTATACCGTGCCTGACGAGCTAACCACGTGAGGAGCAAGTAGGCAACCACGAACGAAATCGCCACGCTCAAAACTGTCAGACCTAAACCTGCCGCACGCTTCATTTCCACAAGCTATTGTACTAAATCATTAAAAATATCACGTCCGAACTTACGTAAATCTGTCGTAAAATCTGTCGTAAACAAAAACATGAAACGCGTGTTGCTTTTTGGAGTTTTTGGAGGTATTGCATTAATACTAATCATAATAGGAATTGTTAGCGGTATTGTGATAAGTAGAAACAAAAGTGGCACTGGTGATAGTGCCACTGCGTTAGGTACAATATTCAAGTTTGATAATGTTGGAACCGCCTACTGGAGTGTTGACGAATACATGGATAGTAATCCTACTCTTCGTGTAAATAGAGGAGCGACTTATACGTTCAAAAGAGTCAGCGCAAATCACCCATTAATCATCGAAAATAAAAATGAAGATTCGATTACTGAACTAGTTCGACAAGGAAGTGATGTAGTATGGACAGTACCTATCAATGCAGACTCTGAATATTATTATCGTTGTACTTCACATCAAGAAATGAACGGTCGTATTGAGGTCGATAATTAAAATACGCCACAATTAGCACTGACAGAGCACTGACAGAGCATTTCATTTGCGATCCAGTGATGAACAAGTACGTCGCACAGACGATGGTGCACTTCTTCCTTTTGCTTTTCGGGGGTATATTGAGCAGCGGCTTCTTATCGCCGAGATCACTTAGCGCTCCTGCGGAGATCAACGCAGAGCGCCGGTCAGTGTTTTCCGATATGCTCGCGTTAAATCGCGTGTCTACGCCAAATAACCTGACAAAGCCATCCGGCTTCGCCTCATCATCGGCGACCACAAAACGTACTAAGCATCAGAATCGCTGGCTCGATTAGCGTGTCAATCACTGTCATACTCGCTGCATTCGCTGTTGCAGCCTTCGACGATTTGAGCGGCGACAAAGGCATTCTGTGTAGAACGGCGCTGAGTCCAAATCTTATACGAGCGTTCATAGTTTGCGAGCCACCTGCATAGCATTTCTGATGCTTTCCCGTCGAGTGGATGGCACGACCGAACTCTCTGCGCCACATCAAGTAGCGTGGCCGTGCTTTCCTCCTTTTCGTTCTGGTTGAAAAGATCTCTCATGATCGGAAGGAAGTAATAGTCCGGCGTTTCGTAGCGCATAATTTTGCCGTCGAGCTGCCGCACGCGAAAAAAATAGTGTTCGAGATCAGATCCGATACGGAACGGGCGGTCCTGTAGCTTGTTATCCACGCAGACCGACAGGGATTTTACGGCGACTGGTGACTCGTCGGGGCGAACGACAACTAGAACGACCATGATTTCGAAACAGGCTTCGTTTTTTTTTGGTGGTCTAATAAATACACTTTTCTATACGACTATCCGATAAACGGTGTACTGAAAACCGTCGGGAGAAATGCGCTTAATCTCAAATATGTTGCCTTTTTTTGCGCCGTAGAAGCGCGCAATGGCATCGGATAACATCATTCTTGGCAACTTTGACTGAACAATTTTCAGTGCCTTCTTCTCTGTTAACGTCAGCATTCGGTGCTCGGGCGTGAGAAAGAACGTGAGCGGATTGACTTGTAGGTTGCTTATCAGCCACTTCTCAATGCGCAGTGAACAGTTTGAGAGCTCGGTGCAAGCGAACGACGTCAGGTCTTTCGCCACCACCATAATAACGTGCTTGATGTTCGCCCTATTCATCTCCTCCACTAGTAAACGCGTGTCTTTCACCCCAACACGGCTCTTCAATGGAAGTAACCACTTAACAACCACACGATTGTTGCGACGCTCGGTAAAGGCCATTGAAGGGCCGTCGCCAGCCATCTTGGAAATGTCAGGCTGCTCTCGGTAGCCTCTGACATGCATCATATCGCGGATGGTTTTAGCCGCGCGCACCACGTGTACATCCGCAGACATGTTTCGACAAACTAATTTTTTTTGATATTGTGAGTTTTTCAAAATAAAAGAGATTTAACAGAGATTTAACACTACGAACATAAGATGTCTTCCACGACGCCCGAAACGTCGACCGAGCTGGTGTGGCGTGACCGTGCGCATATCTTCTACCATGACGAGATCAGCGCCGAGAGCGCCGCTAAATTTATCAAATGCGTCTCCGAATTCGTGAACGAGAACAGAAACGTGGGAAACAGTCTTGCGTCGTCAAGCCCACAGCCAAAACCATACCTGTACGTACACATTAACAGTACCGGAGGATGTGCATTCTCCGGATTAATGCTGTACGACTTCATGCAAGCGCTTCGAAATACTGTCCAGCTACACACGTATGCCGAGGGGTTATGTGCAAGCGCAGCAACTTTTCTGTTTCTAGCGGGTGAAATCCGTGTGGTGCGGCCTTTTGCGCACGTGCTGATACATCAGATACGCTCATCCGCTGCGTTCGTTTACCAAACGCTCACAAACGAAAAGGAGGAGCTGCGCTGTCGCGAGCGAGTCCAGAACAGTGTCCGAAAACTTTACGAGATAAACACAACTATCCCACGCAGAAAGATGGACGAACTGTTCACAACCGAACAATACCTCGACGCATCCGAGTGCGACGAGTACGGTCTCTCTTTGCACAGCAGTACTACACAAAAGACCGTGCTCAAACGCCCGCTAAAGCGCAAGCGGTAGAGCATGCCATTTCTATGATGATACATCTATGATGATGATACATCTATGATGATGATACATCTATGATGATGTTAGCTCCTTCTCAAACATGGTGTATGCGCATAGAACACTCGTGGGCTGCTCGGGCCATGGCTCCCAGTGCTTCGGGCGACAGAACTGCGTGACACGATTCGAGCAGTACGTCAGACGGACAAGCGCCGCAAGTCTTGCGAATAAATAATCCAAATCGTCCGTCATTTCCGCCCAGCTGAACATAGGCGCCTTCGCAAGCTCCGACGCAATCTTGGAAAAAAAGAACAGTTCACCATGCACGTCCTTGGAATAGAATACGATATTTACAATATTTTTATCGTAAATTTCTTCATAGGGGGTTTTGTAGGCCCACATAAAAGGCATGCCCAGCAGCTTGTCCATGAGAGCGGAGGCGTTCTTGTGCTCTGCGCCGCCGTAATAATGGTCGAGCGAGACCCTACTGATCTGCTCATAGACGCCTTTGACTGGGCCAAGCAGGCGGTTGTTAAGCTTGCTTGGCCCAGTTGAGAACGCGCTGGCAGTGGTCAACCCACTGGTTGTCGCAACCCGCATCTCCGACGGCCTGGGTGCCTTCGCAGACGATAGTTTTCCGAACATCATCATCGTCTGTGGCGCACTGGCCTTCTTGATCTGGCTACGGTTGACCATGGCGCTATGTGCGCTATGTGTGGTGTTCTGAGCTAGTTATCGGTTAAACTTTCAAGTGTACAGACAGCGTACTTCATCAAAAAATGACTCGCAAAAAGTATAGACCATGTTGACCTGCTTCATGTTGGTATTGCTAGCGATGCTCATGGTCGTTGTCGTTTGCGTTTATCTTCTACGTGCCGTCGATGAGCAAATTGCAATCAATCTGAAAACGTTCAGGTACTCCGAGCTCGTGAGAATCCGCCCAATCCAGCCCTCGTCGAGCAACGAACACATGCAGATACGGCCGGTACTCTACAAAACCGGCCCAATGGAGGTCGCGGAGTTGCCACAGAGTGTTGTTGACCTATTCCGTGCCACTGAGGTCACCAATCCAAATTATAGAATCGAGTATTTTTCAGATATGCGCTGCCAGATGTTTATCGAGGCGGAGCACCCGGATATGTTGCGGTCATATTTGTCTTTGGTCCCGGGCGCATTCAAGGCGGATGTATTTCGATACTGTGTCCTGCACAAGCACGGCGGAGTCTACTCGGATTTGACGCAGCAGTTCGCCGTTACTTTAGACGAACTCGTCGGTCGTGGTGTGGATGAGCTTGTCGTCGTCAAAGACTTCTCGTTTACCAACCGCCGGTGCAATTGGTCCGGTATACAAACCTCGTTCCTTGCTGCGCGTCCAAACCTTAAAGTCTTCGAAATTGCGCTTAATATGATCAATGCGCGTGTCAAAGCACGTGATTATGGTTGCGATGTGCTCGACGTTACCGGACCAAAGCTATTCCGGCGTGCTCTAGAGCAATCGCGTCAGCAATACCGGCTCGAACTTGAGCAGACAAACGACAATTTATTAGTATACATGAGACCCGGCGATCGTGCTGGTGAGATCGCCGTGCGCACCAAACTACCCGACCACGACGCTATTTTGGGTAACACAAACGAAAACTCGTATGTCGAGCTGTACAACCGGGGCTCCGTTTACTCCGGAGACGCTGAAGCATCATAGTATGGTTACGTGATGTCCTGCCAGGGTACTTATAAAAGATCCTCTAAAGATCCTCTTAAACACCTGGCGTGTGCAATGGAAGTAGCGATACCGAGACAGCGCAAGCGCCACGCACCAAAGCTCCAGCGCCACGCACCAAAGCCCAAGCGCCGCACTCTGCCGCCCGTCGATGCAATCTCATCACTGTGGATTGGCCAAGTCAAGTTGATGCCTGTCATCGAGGGCAACGCGGCAGTCTTCGACTGTAAACTTATCTTAGATACAACGGCTCCAGTGCGCGTTGTGGTATTGTACCGATCCCACTCGACCCGGGTCGTCTTGCAAACTGCCACTCCGTTGGTCCCGTCGCCCATGCTCTACGGAAAAGCGTCGATTTTTTTGAAGAGCGAGAGCTTGAGCATCAAGATAAAGTACCGCGTTCCGTTTCATAAAGCAGAGGCAGCGCTTGACGCTACCGGTCACCCGTGGCCAGCATTCGGCGGTGATTGTCTGATCTATCGTGTGTCTCTGTTGAATTACTGAAATTTGATTGGATGAGCTTGAAGACGTGGTCATCGAGTGTGAGAAGCACACGGTTCTGCGGATCAATCTCCGGCGCTTCCACGTCGTCTACGCAAAATATAAATTATATTCTGCACTTTACTTTTTTCCCCCCCTACGGTCGCACATTTAGATCCTATTTAGATCCTCATAATCTTTACTTCTTTTTTCCCTTCTTAAAAATGCGCTGTCAGCCCACTCGAAATTCAAAATCCCAACGGCAAAAAGACGGGGGGAAATGAGTTTGTTCCGCTACGGATTCACCTCTGCGCCGGCGCCTAACGCAGCGCCGCTCGCAGTGACGAGCAAAGTAATCGGACGGCTGTACGCCTACAGAGACACGTTTGGCGAAATCGTCTACGTTGGCCAGACGCGTCAAACGCTGGAGCAGCGCAATGCGGAGCACTTAGGTGCCAAGAAGGGCGGCGACTTTGACACGAAGTACAACAAAAGGGGCGTGTTTATTATTGAGATGCTCGAAGAGCGAGCGTTCGAATGCGAAATCACAACAGAACAGTGGAGCAATGGGGAAGATCTAGTCGAGTGCCAACGTTGGATGGACCAGCGCGAGATTGCGCTCATTGAGAAGCACAACACGTATGCAAAAGGACTGAACTCGACCACGGGCGGTCAGGGTGAGACGCTGACAAAAAAAATGGCCGAACAGCGGCGGAAGAAGTCGCTCAAAACGTTCACGGACAAGTACATGCTGACGTTTCGCAGCATCAAAGAACGTGGCTTGGACGTTAACGTGCCGCGCGACAAGGCGTTTCACAACGGCGGCGGTCCGGCCGGCTACGACGCCGTCTTCGAAAGCTACGCCGAGCCGAAAAACGTCAAGGCCGCGCGTTCGTTCGCAAGCCTGTGCATCGACATCCGATCGGGAAACACCGAAGTCCCGCCGTGCCACCGCAACGAGCTTGCGGAGCTGGGATTTAAGATGGACGTACAC
>Ga0209815_1000387_pt1 | contig 32827 bp, 39 predicted proteins | sample CoawatmetaG00DNA_FD_187507 | JGI IMG/M metagenome (GOLD analysis project Ga0209815, IMG submission 187507) | Marine microbial communities from the West Antarctic Peninsula - Coastal water metaG002-DNA (SPAdes) (version 2) | ecosystem: Environmental > Aquatic > Marine > Coastal ...
TGGGTGTAAAGGTATAATAAAATCAAGGTTTTTATTGTTTTCCGCTAGCTTATCGATTGTTTTAAACCACTCATCCATATTGTGATGATTTTCTCTACGATGCATCGTTACAACGACTTTGTTGCCATACTCTGTTTCAGTTCCTCGCAGGTTATCAAGCACAGTATTGCCGACAACCTCTATTCTTCCTTGTGTTTTTTCGTTATTAAGGAAGATTTTGGATAAATCTGTCGGGCAGAGATGAACATCGGCAATGCGTGAGATTGCTTGGCGATTGAACTCTTCTGGATAAGGTTGGTTTTTGTCATAGGTTCTCAAGCCCGCTTCCAAGTGGATTACTTTGATCCTTCTATGGAAAGATGCTAGAGCAATAGAGAAAGCGGAGGTTGTATCTCCTTGAACTAAAACAGAGGTTATGCCTTCGAAAATCTCTTCCAAGTTCATAACGGAACTCACGATAGAGTCAAGCCTGTTGGGACCGTCCTTGATCTCTAACTTGACCAAATCTACGCTTGTATTGACCTTTGATAGCAGGTCGACGTGCTGACCTGTGAATAATAGTCGGTAAGGAATGTTGCCGTCCATCTTATCAAGAAGAGGCTTAATTTTAATCCACTCTGGTCTTGTTCCGAAACTTAATAAAATCATACTTTTATACCTCGCACAGTTTTCCACCCACCCCTTATTGCTGTTTGAACACACACGTCCCTTTCACTAAAGAACCTCTGGTGGGGAATAGCTTGGTTGGTTGAGGTTGCTTTTATATCAATGCCCAACTCGTTGCCCAAGATAGATCCGTGAAGGCTTTTGTCTTCGGAAGGATGCGGAGGGCAATACGTTTGTATGTTGCCGTGTTTCTGGGCGAGATAAGAAAACTGGATGTCTTCACCGTTATCCCAAGTCGTGGGCTTTTCTTTCCACAAGTATTGTAACCATTCTCGTTTAAAGAACCAAGCGTGTCCAACTAAATCAACTCTTGTCGTTTCATCGTTTTGTGTTGGCCAACCACATCGGTCATGCTGAACGTAGAACTTATCGTTAAGTGTTACGCCAGCAGAACCCAAGATACCCTCGTGGGTCTTCATTGTCCCTAAGCAGTTCTCAAGCCACCTTTCACCGGGGATTGTATCGTCGTCAAAAATGGCTACATATTCAGTGTCAGCCAGCAAAGCAGCGGCAAACCTTCCATAAAACTTCCAGTTGTAATCATTGTGAAATATTCTGTCAAGGTCGAGTTCTTTAAAATTAAATTCATCATTGTCCTCGTGTTGATTTACCCACAGCCAAATCTGTGTTGGTCTGGTTGTCTGCTTCCTGATTGCATCAATCTGCATTTTGAGATTGTATGGGCGACGGTAAGCATTTAGAATTACTGTGATTGGTGCCTTCGTGGTCTCGGGTCTTTTCTCGCTTTCCAATACCTCTACAACTTTGTCGATTACCTCAGTTTTTTGGGACTTTACGTAGTTAAGAAGCTCTTGCCCTTTATACTTGGAGAACCATTCCTCGCTCGCGCAACCGAGGTTATTGTTCGTTTTAAGCTTGCAATTTAGGATCCGGGCTTCAACGGCTAAACGGCAGAAAGTTTCGAGAACCTGAGAAAAGAAAACCAATCCATCGTGTTCTGCGAGTTGTTTGATGAAGTTATTATAGTCCAAGGACACAATAAAGTTATAATCAATTCCGTTTTTCTCGCAGAAGCTCTTTGCTTGGTAAGTCCCTTTGACTTGGTTGGCACTGTTTAACACAGCCATCTTACCGTTCTTCTTTATGTCGATATACTTTTGTAGAGTTTCAAGTTCGGACTCTGACCATAAAGAGCAGCCAAGATTAACAACGTTTGCGTCTCTAATGTTTTTGCTGATTACTTCTGCGTGTAGTTTAGACTGAGCGAATACTGCTTTGGCGTTTCTGTAAAATTCTAGGTTGGTCAGCTTGTTTTCTGGGACTTTATAATCTTTGTAGGGCGACGGGTCTCTACCAACAATGTATTTGTGATCGTGTTCATAGATCACATAATCACAAGTTTGCAGCAAACGAAGACATACAGGATTTAGCATTACAAAATTAGAAACAATAAACAGTTTGTCTGCGTTGTCTTTGATTAATCTTTCTGTAACTTGCTTTGATTTTACTCTGGCTACTTTGTAACCCTTATCAACGAGAGAAGAGACGACAATCTCATCTACGAGTTCGCCGCCTCCCCTAATCTCTGTCGAGTAAAAATCTGCTATGTGGATTATACTTTTCATTAATCAAAATTTACAACAACTGATTCTTCTGCGGATGGTTCGTCTGCCGAAACTGCATTTGCGAAAGCATCATATTGTTTATCCGCCTCAAACTCCTTTTTAACATGTGCCTTGAGTTTCTTAGCCATCTCTTTATATTTGTCATAATTTTCAACAACATCAAGAAGAATATTTTGATAACTATCCTTGTCTGGATAACACCAACTGGAGTCTGCTTGGAGAACACCATCCCAAACTGCCTCTTTCATAATTGGTGCTATACTATATTCCACATCACCAATCATTGGTTTCATGGTAGTCATTGTCTTCTTCTTCGAGCCTTTTTTGCGTTGTTTAACGGGTACGCTCAAGAAATCACACTGACCACTCCAATTGGTTGAAACAATTGGTAGTCCAGTGTAGGAAGCTTCGAAGAGGGGAAGCCCCCAGCCTTCTCCGTGGGAAAGAGATACAAGACATTTAATTTTGGGATGACTATAAAGACCGATCATTTCTTCATCGGAAAGATCTCCATGGAGTAAGTATACTTTGCATTTTGCTTCTGGATCTATTACAGATTCCAAGATGGATTCTACATGCATTTTATCCGTTGTGGAATTGTTCCTCATAAACCCTTTCAATACTAAGCCAACATTTGGATTATCTTTGAATTTTTCAACAAACCACTTTATAGTGTTTGCTGTGTTTTTCCTAGGGCCCCACTGTGAAACTGCTAAAAAATTAAAATCCGTTTCCAAGTCTAGTTTTACAGATTTCTTTTTAGTTAGTTTAACTGGATATCCTACAGCTTCAATTGGCACTTTGATTGATGTTTGTCCAACCACTTTCTCGGTTTCCCGACTGTGCAAGTCATACACTGTATTCGCCATTACATTCTTAGAATGACTAGATGTAACAATAATTTTGTCCATCAACATACTTTTTTCAATCCATTGTGGAGCTATTCTATTTGTTTCAATTCCAGCAGTGTATCCAATATTTATAGGAGCTATTTTTTCCCATTCATTAGGAATTGTCACCTGCAATGATATATCAAACTGACCTTTATTTTGTAAATGAACATGTGTTTTTTGAATTAAATATTCTAAGTATTGTCTTTCTTCATTTTCCTCTGTCGCCCAACCGGTGCCACCCCACTTAGTATTAATTAGAAAAATATCAAACCTATCCTCGTGCTTCCTTAAAGATCTAAGGGCAAACCTGCTCTGTTCTCCATACCCGGATCTGCTCATAACTGGTCCTCTTAACAAAATCTTCTTTCTCATCTTATTTCCTTATTAATTCATTTTTCTTAGAGTCCAAGGGCTATAGTTTTTCCTATTTTCCCAAGAGCCATTTTCTTCATGGACTTCATCCATAATTTCAACCCACCTTTTCTCATAATTTTCGAAACTATAATTTGATTTTACATGTTGCTGTCCCCTGAGTCCCATATTATTTCTTTCTTCTTCATCCATATTATACATTTTTTCTAAAGATTCAATAAAGTCGGATCCATTAATTCTATCTTCAAAAATATATGGAACTTGCTGAGAACCAATAAGTGTCTTAGAGGAAGGCTCAATGCCAATACCAAACCAGTCTTTTCCATCAGTTACCTGTTCTTGAAGACCTCCTGTCATGGTAACTATGATTGGAGTTCCGCAGTATAATGATTCTAGGGTGGCAAGACCAAACCCTTCGGCATCTGATATATTAACTGTGCAGTCTGCTATATTGTACATCATGGATAAGTGATTAGGCTCCACTTTTTCTCTAGAAAATAGAATTTGACCGTTGTTGACACCCAAATGATTAATTATATGATCTAGGTCTTGACCGTATGGATCTTGCGGATCTGTGTGCATAATTAAAGTCGCTTTATCATGACCAATTTTATCACAGAATTGCTTGAACCAATAAATCAGGCTTCCACTCATCTTTCTTCTAGCATTTCTATTATTCCAAAAGAAAACAAACTTATTTTCTAGGTTTTGTTGCTTTCTTATTTTTGCTACGTCTTCTGCTGGAAGTATTTTAAAGTGTTGAGAATCTACGGCGTGAGGAAGGTAAATATTTTTTACTTTATCAGTTACCTCTGTAACAATATCGCGAGTAACCTTTGAAATTGAAACAATAAGGTCGTTTGATTCATACCAACATTTATTATAAACAGGCGCAGGATAATTGTCCCATACATGATAATATATCATTGGAATATGCTGTCTAATCTCGTTATCCATTAACCAAAGCCATTCATAAAATCTAGGATCAGTCATAAACCACATGATATCAGGCTTTTGTCCTCTGATTACTGATCTAACTTTATCTTGATCCCCATAACCATCAATTGGATAGATTACCCAGTCTTCTCCATAAGGCTCTACAGTTTGTGGCTCGTATTTAATATGCTTTACGGCTCCGCCAAATGATACTACTTGATATCTTCCAGTTTTAAGGAGCGCTTCAATCATATATCTTGTTTGAGTTCCAACGCCGGAGGGGGAGAGCGGGTGGTCGCTAATGGTTAATATTTTTATTTTCTTATCAGTCATGGGCAATGTTCCGTTTTGTGAAATTCGCACTTGTTGCAAGCAAGCCTGTTCTTTATAAAGTTTTTTCTTTCAATATTATAAATTGCTTTTTCAAGAAATTTAAGTGCGTTCTCAGTTTTTCTAGGACCGCTTGTTACGCGAAAGATTTCTACTCTATTATTCTTCGCAGTTCTCTTGAGCAGAGCAAAATGTGTTTCTATCATACTTGGATCGACATTATGCTTCTTTGCCCAGAAGTGTTTGTAGAAAGTAAGCTGGTAAGTAATCATTGGGTCTGCTTTTTTGCGAGCATCCCAACCCCAAGAGCAAGTCTTCCAGTCAATAATGTGAATTTTATCGTCAGGAGTCTTGATTACCAAGTCAATAAATCCTTTAAACTTGTTTTTATCTTCACAAGAGAAGTCTTGAATCATTTCCATTAAGTCTTCCTCGGCTTCAAGCACTTCATAGTCGCCAAAGTGCTCTTCCATCGCAGGAAATATCTCTTCTAGGATCAACGGACCCTGATCTTGCATAGGAATGACCAGTTTTGGGTCTTTATTTGCTGTTTCAGGTAGATTTTCAAGGATTTCTTTGAATTTTAGTTGGAAAAAGGGCCCTTTTTGCTCTAAATCCTCGGTCATCATCTTTTCACAAGTGTCATGGATGGCGTTACCGAAAGCAGTAAAAGCGTTGCCTTGGAAGCCCTTTACCTTGTCTATGTTCATTAATTTGTGATAAAAGGGGCAAAAGTTCCAGTTTTTTGCCTCGGAAAAGCTAATGTGACCCATTTTTACTCCATTTCTGTTAATGTTTCTATCTTATTATACAGTATGGGGCTAACGTTTGCAAGTGTTTTTAAATCTTTATAAAGAAAAAAAGCTTCAAAGCCTTTTGCGAAGTATTCTCTGATGGAGGTCACAGAATAGGGGGAATAAAACAGACCATTTGCATATGCTGCCAAATCTGTGTAGCCTACTTGGGTGTATAGGTATTCATCAAACTTTTCGTTGTAGTCAGGATGCTGGAAGAATACATAATCCACCAATGGCTCGTCATATGCTTTGAGAATTTGGTATAACCTTTCTCTCTTACCTATGAACTCTCTTTCTAGCCTTTGGTCTCCGTAGATCTCATCATAAAATGTTTCTTCTACCGAGTGAGCAATCTCGTGAATGATATCATCTGCCATGTCCATAGCATTATCTTGAACATTGATCACATAAATAGCCCCGTTTTCAAAGGCAGCATTCGTATCTCTTTCGTGGAATTCCAAAAAGTCCCCAATATAGATTACATCTACATTAGAAACAAGGAAGGGGGGTAAGGAAGTTTCTACAATGCTTACAACTTCTTCTAAGGTGCTTTTGCCATCTGTAAAAACCAGTTCGTCTTTTATATGAACAGGTACTTTGGAGTTAAACAGATAATACTGATTTGTATTTCTCTTAGATCTATTCAAAGATTCTCTTATGTAATCACTCTTGCTCATTATTATTTTGTTCTTCTTCCCAAGCATCTCGACCAACATCTACATCGGTAAGTGCTTGGTGATAACCTCTAAGAAAGTTTTCTTCTGCTACTGCTAAGACAAACTCCGGGAAGTCGATTGCTAGCTGATCTATAATCATTTCTACAGTAACGTTATTGTTCTCCGGAGACTTCTTTTCTCCAACATAATTGACAAGCATTACCTTAAGTTCGTTCTCTGGTTCCACAACCGCACTAAGAAATTCGTTAGCATCTTCTACTTCTGTATTTTTAAACTCGATATCCATTTTTTCTCCGTTATTTGGTGGGCCCGCTCGGACTCGAACCGAGGACTAATCGCTTATGAGGCGACTGCTCTAACCAACTGAACTACAGGCCCTAATATACATTATAGTAATGCAATGTTTAAGACTTGTCAAGAAAAAAGTTATAAAATCTTTGCTGCGAGGGTGGCTACTTTTGATCGTTCGCCTTTCTGGAGAGTGATATGACCTGATAGGTCGTATTCTTTAAACTTCTCAACAGCATAGGTTAAGCCGTTAGATGTTTCGTCGATGTAGATATTATCAATTTGTTCGATATCCCCAGTAAGGATGATTTTCGTTCCATCTCCAACACGAGTTAAAATAGTTTTTAATTCATGTCTCGTAAGGTTTTGTGCTTCGTCAATGATAATAAAAGCGTTTGTAATAGAGCGACCTCGAATATAGGTAATCGCCTCTATTTCAATAACACCTTGATCGAAGTAGGTTTGAACCATGCTTCTATCATTTCCCATGAGGAACTCCAAATTGTCTTTGATAGGCATGAGCCATGGTTCCATTTTCTCTTCTAATGTACCGGGTAAAAAGCCTATATCCTTACCGAGGGGCTGAATTGGACGAGACACTATAAGTTTTTTATAAAGTGATTTCTCGCCTAATACCTGCTCTAATCCTGCTGCTACTGCTAACAGAGTTTTACCAGAACCAGCCTGACCGATAAGGGATACTACTTCAATGGCTGGATCCATCAAGAGTTCAACCGCGAAGGTCTGCTCCTTATTTCTGGGTGTGATATCCCAGATAGGTTCTGCCTTGTATAATTTTCGCAAAGGTTCTGTATAAGAATCGAACCTAGCTAGTGCTGTCTTTTTATCGTTAGAGTTGCAGACAAGCATGATGTATTGGTTTGGATAGAGTTTTACTTCTTCTTTATCCGCAAAGATATCTTCACCGGAATAGAAGGTGTCAATTGCTTGTTCATCAACTAAATATTTTTGTAATCCCGTGAAAACATCGTCTTTTGTATCTACGGCATCTCCTGCCACATAATCTTCACAAAGAAGACCGAGTGCATCACATTTAACGCGCATATTGATGTCTTGTGAGACAACAATAACCTTTTTCCTTTTATACGCTGCTTTTTCTGTTAGGGCTGTACCGATGATCTGGTTGTCTGGGATGGATAGATCAAAATCGGTTGGGCATGCCTCTGGGTCGTAATGCTTTACAAACAGTTTTCCCTTGTTTTCCCCCAATTTGACACCTTTGAATAGGCTTCCTTTGGTTCGGTATACATCAAGGATACGAATAATGTGTCGGGCGTTGAAACCTACACCGTCTTGCCTGACTTTGTTTTTATCAATTTCATCTAAAACCTTGAGTGGAACTATAATATCGTTGTCACCAAATTGCTTAAGGCAGTTCGGGTCGCTTAAATAGACACAAGTGTCTAATACAAATGTTTTTTTCACAGGATTACCTCGTGTTATAAATACTCGCGCAATATATTAAAGTTTAAACTTTTTTAAAACTACTTAAAGTATGTGTAAAAGAGCATTCCATATAGTAGCACTATACTTGTTTAGTCTTTCAGCATTTTCTTGTGTTGCTACAAATCTTGATTTTTCAAGAGATGCCCGTGATACATTTGTCAAAATAAAACAGTCCGTTGTTATTACGGCTTGTAATCCAGAAAACCCTGCCGAATGTTTATCGAAAGAATCTAGATCAAGTGGATCTGGCGCTGTTGTTATGCGAACAAATGCTGGATCTTATGTATTAACTGCTGGTCATGTTTGCTCTTTCGAGCGTGAGATGGAAATAGCCTCCTCTGTTGGGGCTGCTCGAATTGATGTTGAGATGAAATCTGTTAATTTTAAACTTGGAGAATATGTTTCTGATATTATAAACATTGATACCAATATCGACACTTGTATTTTATTCGCCCATAACCTCTTTACAACCAAGGTAGCAAAAATAGCAAGTTCTTCCACCAAGGTAGAACCGGGTGAAAGAGTTTATAACGTTGCTGCTCCTGTAGGCATCTTCTATCAAGATGTTGTCCCCCTGTTAGAAGGCTTCTTTATGGGAGATAGAGATTTAAGGGCTTATTATTCTATTCCTGCCATGGGTGGTAGTTCTGGTTCTCCTATCTTTAACAAGGATAGTGAAATCATAGGAATGATCCACTCTGTTAATATTTATTTTCCAGTTGTTTCTGTCTCTCCACCAAAAGATCTATTGAGAGAGTTCATAATTAGAAGTGTTCGTATGGGCGAGGAAAGAAGATTAAATAAAAATAATCAGGGATCTAAAAATGTAAATAAAACCCTTTGGGAAACCCTAGGCTTGTCCAAGCCATCAAAAATGAGCAATATAAATTTAAATCTTTAGTATCGAGAGGGGGAGTCGAACCCCCACACACGCTTTAGTGCGGCAGATTTTAAGTCTGCTGTGTCTACCATTCCACCATCCCGACATATCATTTACACACTATAAAACAAAACATTTTAAAAGTCAAGAAGTTATTTTAAAATATAAAAGACTTTAATAATACATTTTAATACTTACTATTAGAAAAGGAATTTTAGAATGTAGTTAGGGCATTATGATATCAATAGGATTATTTATATATATATTAGCGCTCCACTATCTAGGAGATTTTATTCTCCAACCCTACTCTATGTCCATAAAGAAATCTGAAAGCCCTCTAATGATGTTTTATCATGTTTGGATCTACAGTATCACTCTTTATATAGGCTTACTTTTCTTTGTGAATGTGGAATATGCTTTAAAATTCGCAGGTCTTAATTTTATTTTTCATTATATTATCGATTACTTGACCAGTAGAGTTATTTCAGAAAACTCCTCCAATTTGCTGTTGGATCCCGATGTTAAAAAGCCCATACACAAACGGCTAAAACTTTGGGGTCCAATCAGCCTTCTTGGATTTGATCAACTTCTACATCAAGCATCTCTACTAATCGCTTGCTATATACTGTCTTAAATAATAGAAAGGGTTTTCTGTAATTTTTCAAGCTCTTGCAAGGTATATCTACTGATGTTATCTTGTACAAGAAATAGATATTTGCTATCAATAGTGCTCTCACCCAAATTCCATACCGGTACAATACCTAATTTATCACACATTTCCATTTCTTTTTTGGGGGTACTGGATGTAGAACGAGTTCCTCCGTTTCCAAAGAAGTCTGGCTTTACCATCTCCAATGCAGAGCAAACTGTGCCGTCAAGGTCGTCAAAACCTATGACTTCTGATATAAATGAAAGGTCTTGTAAAAGGATTTGTCTATGTTCAAATGACATAAACAAATAACCTCTTTTTTTTAAGATCCACTTATCACTATTTAAAGCAACGATTAGATCACCATGATTAGAGGCTTCTTTTAAGAGTTGAATGTGTCCGATATGGAGTGGGTCGAATGCCCCACTGACTAAGATCTTTGTTTTCATGGGGTGACGATATCATCGATAAGTCCATATTTTAAACACGTCTTTGCATCCCACCATAAATCTCTCTTTAGTATTTGGGAAAGCTTTGTTTTTGGTACTTTGGTGTGTTCCTCATAAATACCAATGATTTTCTCCATCAATAGTTCGTTGTTCTTCATGTCATCTTTCATAGCCTCAAACTTACCCCACATGCCGGAGGAAAGCTGATGGATCAGCATAAAAGCATGTTCGTGCATCAATCGTTGATCAGCAACAACGCTCATAATAGTTGCAGCAGAAGCAGCGCAACCATCGATAACAGAAACTATCGGAACTGGACTGGTCTTAATATAATCAACACTGGAGAAACCAGCAAATACAGATCCGCCATAAGAGTTAATATGTAGGTATATTTTGGGGGGAGAATCAAGCTTGTATAGTTGCTCAATATTAGCCATTTTTTGACCTGTGCTAACCAGCAGCTTGTTAAGATTTAAATTATCTTGCCGTGTTACTCCGGAATAAAAATAGATCTTGTTGAGATCTGCAAATACTCTGCTGTCGTCTGATCCACCTGCTGCCATGGCTGGTCCTTCATGTTCTTGATCGTCTTTTTCGTCTCGTGCTTCTAAATGCCAGTATTTGTTCATAATAGTCTCCTCGTTGCTTGGCTATAATACATAAGTATGCACAAATATTAAATTAATTAAAAAAATGGTACGCCAGAGAGGACTCGAACCTCTGACCTACGGCTTAGAAGGCCGCCGCTCTATCCAACTGAGCTACTGGCGCATATAGAACATTATAAAACTAAACGCCAACCTTTGACGGTTTGGTCAAACTTTTCCATATCTCTTTCTAGCACAGAAAGGTAATACCAAATGTATACATATCTTGCTAAGTCTTGGATTGATTTGCCTCCTAATACTATGCCGAACTGATGGTTATCATCACCCGAATGAATAAAATTAAAAAGGTATTGTTCTGTTCTCTTTCCGACTTGTATTGCTAGGTCTCTACCACTCTCGTGGCATGTCTTACAATGAGTTGTCCAATGATTTGATTTTGTTGATGTGATAGACCAGTCTTGGGCTTGCACAGAGAATGGAAGGAGCAAGAATACTAATAGTAGTATACTACTTTTTAGACGGCTTTGACTTTTTCGGAGGTTTTTCATTTTCAATGTCTCTAGTTTTAACGACGAAAGGTTTAGAATTGTTAGTAATAGACAATCTTTTAACCTTTACCTCGTGTGTTGTTTTGACTAGTTCTTCTCTTTTAGCATTTGCTTCTTCATAAGAAACGAACTTTGCAACACTTTTCCAAGGTCTCCCTTGCTTTACTTCTTCAGACATTATAACCTCTTTTTACTTTAATTTCAAGAACTTTTTCAATTCTTCTATTCTTTTCTTTGGGGATTTAAGACCGCCGACAATTGTATAAGCGACTAGTTTTTCTCTATCTGGATCTTCATAAATACCACGGTGAATGATTGCGCCACCAGTCAAAGCAGCCAGTGTATCAAAGCCATATTCGATATTATCCATTAGACCGGGAACAGTTTCATAAAGTTCAGTTCCACCTACAATGATAGAAGCCGCACCTTTTGCTGTTGTGAGATCAAACCCACTAGCAAGGAGGGTCTTTTCCAAATTGTTGCGAAGACCAAGAGAAACAGAAGTTGGGCTTTCGGGATCTTTAATCGTTGTAGCGCCGAAGATCATACAACCTGCTGTCTTCATAATACTATCGTAGTCTGCTGGATCAAATACTGTATAATCAGAGTTTTTGGTGCAGAGTAGATTAAAGATATGGAAGAGACCGGCAACTGTATTATTCAGTGTTGGCCAGAATTGCTTAACTGTTAGTCGAGGATACAACTTTTTAATTTTCTCATTATCGATAATAATCAAAGGAGCAAAGTTCCCTGCTTCAGCGCCCTTACATAATTCAGTCATTCTGTTGTATGAGTTCTCAGCCACAACTGGGGAAGCGCATTCTCCACTAGTTGGAAGGGAGGCAATTACACCAACTCTTTCGTTTGGATTCTCAATACCAATGTATGTGAAGTATCTCTTCGCAATATCCAAAAGAGTTGTTACGCTTCCGCCACCAGTTCCGCCACCAACTCCAGCACAGATGATGATTCTATCGATTTTGGTTCCGAATACTTCTTTATATTTATTAAAGATTTCTTGGCTTCTATCTTCGAAAGCCCTCTTTGATACTGAATGATCTTTTCCAGCGCCGGAAGCACCTTCATAGACCAAATGGTGTTTGTGATTTTCTGGTAATCCTAAGTGATTTAAATCAGACTTAGCTAGATTGAATGCGATGGTCTTACGATAGCCGAGATCAAAGAAAGCTTTAGCCATTCTACCTCCACCTTGACCAGTACCAACAATGCCATAACGAATCGCTCCGCCGGAATCATCTTCAATACTATCCATTTGAGATTGTTCAATCTCATCGATATCGATGTCTTCGATGTCCAACGTTGGTAAATTTAAGTCACTCATTTTATAGATCTCCTAAGTTGTTAGCTAACGAGAGTAAATAGTTGTACATATTTTTCTTTTCGTATTTCAACTTCTGTCGCCTTAGTCTTCTGTCAAAAACCTTTTTGAATTTTAACACTGATTTAGCATAATTTAAACCACTTTTGTTTTTATTATCACCCTTGCAACGAAACCCAGCGTTGTATCCGCAGAGTCCGGTCGACTTATTCCCCTTTCCATACTTGTGGATCCAATAATTTAGTTTCTTAGCACCTGTTTTGATACCAATTACTGGGATTTGTAGGTCTTTACACGATAATTTGGGGTTTTTTGTGTATTTTGGAAGAACTTGCATGATACCACAGGCATTTCCGCTGCTTTTTGACTTAGTTGTCCATCTACTCTCAACCCTACCGACAGCAACAATTAGGGAAGAATCTAGGTCATAGTCACTAGATAATGAGGAAATAAGGGCAGAATTCTCGCATATAGCATCATAATTGTGCATATTTAAAGAAATAGCGGTTAAACAGATTAGGATAGAAGAACTAAACATATATTTTCTCTTTATTTTGAGTGTTTATCGGCAATTGAGGCAGCAGCAAAAGCATGTGGTTTTATTCTACATTCATACCCAGAACCTTTCACATAACCTACTAACATTTTAGCTAGATGGCTAGTTCCTTCATCATTCTCTTGTGGGCTAATGTCTAGATGTAGTTCTAATTTAGCAGTAGATACTTCATTCATAATATTATTAGCTAGGTTAATAGTCTTTTCTGCTTCTTTAATCATTCTTATACTAAGTTCAGGAAACTTATCCTTGGTTATTTTAGATTTAGTAAAGAAGTATCTACCACCTTGTTGTTTATCTGCTCCGTATAAGCAAATAGCAGTAGCAAATATACAGTAGTCTTTTATAAAGAAAGAATCAGTACCTAGATATACAGTACCATTTAATAAAGTATGTTTTCTTATAAGATATATAATTTCTTTAAAAGAGATGTTATCATTAGAACCTGTGTTCCAGTTTGTTTTGTTCATTACCTTAACTAGTTGTTAGTGTTTTAGAGGGTAGCATGGAAAAACCTAAAAGTCAAATTAAAAATGAAGAAAGATCAAAAAAAGAAGAAAAACTACAGTGTTATAAGGAAACTACGGAGAGAAGGTAAACTTCCAGAAGAAATGGAAATCTTCGTTTCTAACCTTCCATTAGAAGACCTAATTGCTTTGAAGTTAGAGATTGCCAGCAAACCAATCAGTGGTAAATTATTTGGTATACCCATATGGAAATCGATGCCTAATATTGTTAGGGATGCTGTTTTGAAAACTGCTCTCTCAGTATGTAAAACAAGGTCTGAGGCTGCTAGTTTTATTGGTATCAGGGCAGATAAATTAGATCTATTATTAAAAAAATACAATACTGTCGACTTTTTTGAAGAAAGTGATTGACATATTATAATATACGTGTATAGTTATAGTAGACTGTTTCATTAAAAGACGATATAAACAGCCCTATAATAACTCAGGGACAGCACCTTCCATGCCCTTAACGAAGGGGATAAATTTTGAAGAAGGGATAGCATGACGGCACTGCGAGATCTCCGTTCGTTTTTTAATTATTAACTCCCTCGTCGGTAAATATGGCGAGGGGGTTAGATCTTTGAAAATTTGGGGGTGTACAGGTTTCGACTAGGTGTGGAAACTAATATGTGCAAGGCAGAGGGCAGCGACGGTCTCTGTAAAAACGCTGAACTTAATAAGTGCTAATACTAACACTTACTTTGATTACGCACTAGCTGCTTAATCGGGGGGAGCCATCCCTTCTAAACAAAAATGGCGTTTAGGTTTCTTATTTCCTTAAAGAATAAGTGGTGCGGAACCGGCTTTCGTTCGGGAAATAAAATGTCTGTGTTTATTTCTTACTACTTTACAGACTAACCTTGTGAATGACATATTAACGGATATATTTAGGACGGGGGTTCGATTCCCCCCACCTCCACCAACTTTAACATTTTATTAACTATTTACCATTATGAACAATATAAACAAAAACTGGGCGGAATTCCTTATAAATGAGGGCGGATTATCAAAGATTAGGCAGGACATGTCTGACTTTGACACAGCCTTTATTACAGCATTTCGTGGCGATATAAACGACAAATCTATGTGTGTTTATTCTCCCCCCTCTGAAGAAGAACTCTCTGAGAGAGGCAAGATGGGCAAAAGAGGCGAGAGTAACAAAAGAAATAACAGAGAACTCTCAGCTTTCCTTCTTAGTCAGGGCTATGGTATCAAGAATGTTCAGGGTTCCTATATTGAGAACTTCGGTTCATTAGATCCAAAAAAGATCCCCAGAGAAGTTAAAGAAGCAAGTTTTTTCGTTACTAACTTAAAAGATGACCCGGAGTTTGCCGAGCAGATTATTAATCTTGGAAAAAGATTCTGTCAAGATTCAGTCATTATTGTTCCAAAAGGCGAGGAAGGCTACATCTACGGAACAAACAAAGGTGAGTACCCCGGCTTAGATCAAGTAGAAACTGTTGGTAAATTTGCCGGTGGTGAAACTGGTGAGTTCATGTCTCGCACTAATAGCAGACCCTTTGTTATGAAAGAGGATGAAGAAACCAAAACATATGAAGATTATCCCGGTAAGCAACGCCAAGCAATCAAGATAATGGCCAACAGGGTTGGTAAAGAAATCAACGGAATGCTTAATGAAGCAAATCTGGAAGATTATGATAAAGGCGGCAACATCACTCTATATCATTATGCTCCAGTAAATGCTGATGAAATTATAATAGACCCTTCCAGATTTGGAAAACAAAGTTATTCTAGAAGAGAAAAAGAAAAGTCTTCTTACCCTCGTTCATTCTTTTATGTGAACTTGGATCAAGCAGAAAATCAAGTCACACCGGGAAAAACACTTTTTTCCCTTGAATTCCCCACAAATATGTTGTATAATGTTAAAGAAGATCCGGATGGATTGGTAGATACCATTAAGCACCCAACTTATGGCTTTAGAAATGATGTCGAATGGACTGAACTTTTTGAGACAATAAGTAAAGACTATAGCGGTGCTTATTATTCTACCACATCTATCGATATTGTGGTCCTTTTTGAGCCAGTTAAAGCGAACAAGGTAGAGTAAAAATGCAAATTGGAGACTACGTAAGGCAAGAATATAGCGGTATTCTACGTCTTGGTAAAGTGAAAGAAGTTGTAGAAGGTAAAGAGAATGATGGTTGGTTATATGTGATGGTAGATTGGGTAGATGATGAAAAATACGAATCATCGGTAGCATGGAAAGAAGAAGTGCGTAAAGAGTCATACCACCAAGATCTATGGAGAATTGACAACGTTCAGAGAATAGATATTAACAAAACCATCCAAACTCTGCTAAAATTATCTAAAATGTAATGCGGAGTAGCTCAGTTGGTAGAAGCACCTGACTGTTAATCAGGGTGTCGTAGGTTCGATCCCTACCTCCGCAGCCGCACAAGGTCTTATAATGAAACAATACACACTTAGAAATGGCAATAATGGGCAAGAAGTTGTAAAATTACAACATTCTTTAGGAAATCTAGTCGCAGATGGAGATTTTGGACCCGCCACTGAAAGATCAGTTAAGGAATACCAAACCGCCCATAGCCTAGTATCTGATGGCATAGCGGGTCAAAAAACACTAGAATCACTCGAAATCCCGGTAATTATGGGAGTAGATCTAAGCAGACACAACGGAACAGTTGATTTTAGAACATTAGCTAATGCTGGTGTTAAATATGCTTGGGTTAAGTATACAGAAGGTACCACCCACACCAATCCCGGCTATAAAGAAAAAGTAAGATTAGCAAGAGAAGCGGGAATTGCGGTCGGTGGCTATCATTTCTCCCGACCCGATACAAATGCTAGCCCAACCGATGCGGCAGAAGAGACACTCAACTTCCTAGGCGCATTATCAAAAGTTGGCTTTTATAAAGGGGACTTACTGCCCGTATTGGACGTTGAAGCAGGTATGAAGACAGATGATGTCTATAACACAGAGTGGGTGTTAAAATGGCTTTTAGCTGTGGAAAAAGCTTTGGGTGTAAAACCCATTGTATATACAGGCGAATGGGCTTACAATATGTATCTTAAGCACGGAAACAAAGATGAATTAGAAGCTATTTCACAATATCCTCTTTGGATTGCCTCTTATAATGATGGAACAGAACCAGAAAGAATGCCTGACCTCTGGAAAGAGTGGACTATCTGGCAATGGACTGGATCTGGAGATGTTCCGGGCGTTGTTGGGAAGTGCGATATTAATTGGTGTGCCGGTGGGATGTTACCTTCTGTTGTCTATAACGGAAATAGGTTGGAAATTTGTTAAGTTTAGGTATAAAGAAGATCCTTCATAAAGAAGAGTTGTCAGAGATTAAAGAATTGATTAATGATCACGCGAACTATTGTAAGACAATGTGGAACACTGATTTTCAGTATGATTATTATGCTTCAGTAACTCATACGATTTACGTTAGAGATTTAAGAACACCCGGAATGGAAAATACACAATTTAGACACTTAGTAGAAGTAGAACAGAAGATACAAGAAGAGTATGGTAAGAGATATTTAGTTGGAATAATATACGAAGAAACGCCCCCAGAGTGAAAAAGGCATTTTCGGAAACTATAAACTATTTATTACGTTGGGTTATACCCTAACATGCATGTTAATTAACAAATTTAAAAATATTTTAAACCTATAGGAGAAATAAGAAAATGGCAGATCAAAAACAATTTAACGGTGCCGTCACATTTAATGGCGATACAACAATTAGCGGGGCATTCACGTCCTCGGGAACATTCACAGCTAACGGGGTTGATTTCATTGACTCTAATCACATTGCATCGCTTCTTTTGGGCTTGAGTCCACACTTTGTTGCTAACTTTGGTGGAGATCTTTTATCATATCAAACCCAAAGCACAACAACTCTAATTAACAATGTAAAGACACCAGTTAATACATTGTACAAACAGACTTTGGCTTTGGCTAAGGTGGCATCCCAAAGCGCAGTGGCTTCTGCTGCACAAGCTAGTCAAGTCTTTGCAGCGACTGGACTTGTAGGAACTGACGTTGCGATTGGAACAACTGCGGCACCGGGCACAACCCCCCTAACAAACTTGAAAGTTCACAGATTATCGGGTGGCATTAGCGGTACTGTACAAATGGCAGCAGGTGGAGCATTGACGGCTGACCAGCAAACATTGATCTTGTTTACAGGTAACACTTGTGCAAGTTCTGGAATTCTTAAGCTTCTTACCAGCGCTGGTAAGGGTCTTGACGCTGAATCAACAGAAGTTGTTGTTACTGGTGATGGAAATGCTAGCATGACTAGAGCAGCCGTTCCTACTGATAATGATAGAAATGTTATTCTTACCGATACTGGTGATTGTACTATCCTTGCAGGGTCTTATTTGTACTTTTATGCGAGAGATACCACCGCAGACGGAATTACATTGAAAGGATGTATTAGAACTTCTGGCGGAACAATCGCAGTAACTTATGCAGGATCCTAAGATTGATGGCTAGCCTTCGGGCATAGTTTAAAAATCTAAACCCCCAACCTTAATTGGTTGGGGGTTTTTTTGTTTTAAATTGTAAGTGAAATAAAAAAGGAAGGATTATAGGTTAGCGATATCAGACAAATCTAATTCATCTTCTTCTTGGGAAGGGGCAGCATCTAAACCAGCATCGACTTCCACCCCGGTTTCCGGAGCCTCCACAGACGGCTGGATTTCATCTTCAAATTTCTTGAAATAAAGATCTAAATTCATTAACAAGCCATCATAAAAAGCTTTAATGTCTTCTGGACTATGCAGGGCTTTGTATGCTTCAACAATTTGAGTTTCAATTTTATTGAAAGTCTCGTATGCTTTATCGCGACCAGTTAAGTCCACACCATCAATACTAAAGTCTTCTACTGCCTGTTCTTCTTTATCTTTTCTAATGTCAGCCATATCTTCTGGTCTGTCCGGATCGATCTGAATATCGATTTCCTCTGATAACTCATCATTGGTTTTTTCTAATGCTCTGAGTGGGGCTAACACATTTTCAACAGCTTTAAGCATATGAGAAGAGAAAGAATCTCTCTGCTCTTTTGAAGATGCTAATTCTTTATAACCTGTTTCAATTGTTTTTAAAACATTATCGAATAAAGTATTGAGTGTATTCAGCCCTGTATTATTGTATGGAGAGTCCTCTGTATCACCAACTTCATCTTCCGTAATAAGATTATGAACTACTTTTCGCATTCTATTCTTTTCAGCCAAATACTGTTCTTTCGGATTTGCCCTTTTTGCTTCGGCAATATGGATTGCTTTGCGAATAAGTCTGCGAAGTCTAAGTTCTTCAACAATTTGTTGTCTATCGATATACATTAATTTTTTCTCCTTAATACTTTAAATAGTATTAATTATTTGCTTTTCCGTCATCTATCTTTTTATTCTTTTTATTCTTTGGTCTTTGCGGCTTCGCTCCAAGTGGTAAAGAATAGCCAGCAACAGAACCCCCGCCCATAGAAGACATTTCTTCAATATCGTTTTCAACCATCTCTAATACTTCGGTATCTACAACAAATATTTGTTCAAATCCTTTCCTAAAATCTGGCACGTCCCAAACAACATCAACACCATAACTTGTAAAGTCTTCCCATTTATCCGGCAAATACCCGATAGTATCCATGGAAAAAAGATAAGGACCAGTCTCTTTACTTCCCATATCAAACCATTTGGCTTCTGGTTTAATTTTAAAAGCGTATACTTCTTTACCAAGCATATCAGCAAGGTTTTTACTGGGAGTAAGATATAAAGGTTTAATGTCGCCCTCTAAAGGAGAGTCGGTACCGTGATACCAAGTTTCCTCTTGAATACCCTCTGAAAACCTTTCTGATTCCTCTAATGATCCACCAAAGCCCGGAGGGGCTGATTTAGATCTTGCCTTTGGGGGGTTAATATCGTAAGGTGCTCCGCCCTTTTTCTTTTTTCCCTTGGTCGACATTCTTTTTTTAGACCAATCTTTTGCATAAAACTTTTGAATAGGCTCCATTTCATCAAGAGCTTCTTCAATCAGCCGAAAGAACAAGGGGAGGGCAGCGTGTTCTACGACTTCTTCAGTCCTGCCCTGTATGCCTAAGATATCTAACACGTCTTGTGGCTCAACACCACTTGGTAAAAATCTATTAATATCGCTGCTTTCTGCTGCCGATCTAAAATCACTAGCGCTAAGTTCTTCTCCAACTGTATCAAAGGCGAATTTCATGGGATCTAAAATTCTCACACCCTCTTTAGCATATGCTTGGACGTTCTTTGCAAACCTTGACTGGTCACCACCTTTGGTGCTTGTTCCAAGTATAACGTTTTCGCCGGGTTGTGCGGTAGTTTCCACGTATTCGTAAGCAGACCTAATAGGAGACGGATGTGGCGAAGGAATGACTTCTACGTTTGTAAGTCCCGCTTTATTTAGGTAAAGTTCCCAAATAGCAATGGACTGCTCCTGACCAACATCTTGACCTGAAGGAGTCTGTCTTGCTTTGGGCGAGACCATAACAATAACACGATCAGCATTGTCTGAATAGTGCTTAACCATATCTAAGTGCCCTCTGTGTGGTGGCTTAAAGGCACCGGGGACAATAGCAACTGTTTCGGTAGCACCTTTCGCCTCATTAACTTTGGGGATCTTAACACCACCCCTTCCAAATCGGAAAAGACCTAAGATCTGATTAACAGGAGCAAAGTTACCGGTAAATTTATAAAGCTGACCATCGTATTCGAAAACAAAACCTTCAGCGACAGAAGTGATATTATCTAAACTTTTAATCTTCTTTAGTTGTTTAGCCAAGATTTCATGTGCCACCTCTTGTGATGGTCCTTGGTAAGCCTGAATAGATTTAATAGCAGTCTCTACCTCTTTCTTAAGGCGGTCTAGTTCTTTATTGTTATCAAGAATATAAGCGCTTTCCATGTTTTCAAGCATGGCGACGGCAAAATCGTGGATTGCGTCTTCAATAGGCCAGATTAATTTAGAAATGGTTTTATTACCGGCTTGGACATAACTCCTAACTTGATCTTTCATCTCGGTTTTTCCACCAAGACCGCGATAGATTTGTGTAAGAGTTAGTGCCCCTTCTTTTTTGAGGATACGATCAACAATTTGTTGTCTTAAGTCTTCACTAAGAGATCTAAACTTTTCTTCAACATCTTGTGAAAGTTCCGTTTCAAGGTAGTCTTCAACGGTCATATTGCCCTGAAAGCCAGCCTTTTTAATTTTTTCAAGTGCTATCTTAAGATCGAAGTCTCCGCTAAGTTTTTGGAGATTGACCATCGCGGTTCTTTGAACACCAAAGTTTTTTCCTTGCGTTGCCTGTTCAAAACGATCTACAACTTTGTCCAAAGCCTTGGATGCCTCTGCCGCATCAGCATTAAGAACCTTATCTGTATCTGCGTCATATCTTTTATGACCTGAGCCATGAATGGTAATAATGTCGGTATCATAGTTAACAACATTGGAAGCACCCGGACCCATGATCTCTGAGTTGTAAAATATCTCACCTTCGGGACCGAAGATGGCTGCTTTCTCTTCGTCGGACAATGAAGCAATTGCTGCTTCGAAGGCGTTGAACGCATCGACATAAACTTTTTTAATATCTGGACCACCTTTAAACTCACGCATAGCAAGATCTACGGCATTCATGCCGCCTTTTTGCATATCGCCTTTGTTGCGAGCAGCCTTAGCTTCGCCATTTTTAAAGCCTAAATATACATTAAACCCGTCAGTCTTCTCAGTCCCGACGAGTTTCCCTCCACTTGCAGCAGATAAAATCTCTGCTAACTTTTCAAATGTCAAACTTCTGTTATCATAAAGGTGCGCTAGATGACCAGCAACACCCCCTTCAGCTATTAGTTTTACCATTATCTATATCCTCTTTTATTTCTTCTAGGACATTGACTCTTTCCTCAAGAACAGTTAATTGTTCTTGCATTTTGCGAGCCATCTTTTTGATTTCTTTTAGTTGCTGTTTAGCCATGGACAAACGACGACTTTCAACTTGTGTGCGAGGTTTCATATTTTCAATAACTTCAGATAAAGCCTGAACGTATGCTAAAATATTAGCCTCGGGGATCCTTCCCTCGTGCAACAAAAAATCCTTTGTCATTTTATAATAGTTGGCATTCATTTTATTATCCTTTGGTTTTCTTACCAGTTTCTAGAACGTAAGCGTTTGGTCTTTTCCTAATAAATGAAGGTATTGCACCATTTATTGCAGTAGTAAAGGGAATCTGTTCTACGTCTTTGCCCAAGATAGCAGAGTTTCCATCTTGAAGCCCTTTTTTATATTGATTCTGCGAATTTGGAATTCTATTAATAATAAAATCTCCACCAACTTGAGGTAAAGAATCTGGCTCGTTGCTGCTCTCCCATAGACCCGTTAGTTCATAGGCTCCTATATCAAAAATGCCAGTGCCAAAAGCTGATGCATCCAAGGTTGCTCGACTTATTCCTGTAAAATCTTTTGTAACGTCAGCACTCCCTATGGCTGCATCAAATGCTGGCTCGTTGGTTCCTGCTAACCTGTAATCAGCAGAGCTACCGACCAAGGCACCTTTAAAGCTAATGCCTATCTCTTGATTATTTGAAGACCCAGTAGGTCCAGTCGACCCACCAAACGGCTCATTGTCTCCAGATCCTGTTATGTTAAAATATATATTATAGTTACTTGATCCCGCTTGGTTATCAATGAAAGATATATCATTATCATAACCAGTCATAATATTATATTCGAATTTAGCATATTTTGCTGAAATTGCATAATCAGGATCACCTGCCTGTTCTGTACTTGAGGTTCCAAAAGTGTTGTGTGAAATAATATTTTCTGGACTTCTGGTGCCAGCGGCATTAATTATTCTCGAACTTTCATGCCTAAACTGTATATCATAAAAGACATTATTGATAATTTTAGCTTTTTTGGCAGATGCCCCAAGCTCGATTATATTCGTCCCAGATGACGATGGAATATTGATATTATAAAACTTATTTCTTTGTATAATATGTAAACCGGGGTCAGATGACCCCACGCTCAAATCAGCACAAGTCCCTGTAATCTCTGTAAATATGCAATCTTCGATTGTTACTGGAGCGCTGCTACCAGCCCTGTCTTCAATAACTCCATTGGTTTTGCTAATGATCCATTTATCAAAAGTAAGACCCCTAAAGATCCATCCATTGGAACAGTAAAAAGCCCGTCCCTGTATAGCACTTCCAGAACCCCTCACAGTTGGGGCTACCAATGGTATACTATCCGAACCGGTAAGAGCCGTAATAGTAACGTTATTTCGCGACAAAACCGGAGAGAGACCCAATCCTCCCTCGGTATATACACCACTATCAGCAATAATAAGCTCATGAGGGCCAGATCCAGAAGCATTTAGCATCTCAAAACCCTTGGTAAGGGTTAAGATAGGCTCACTACTTTCGCCAGCTTTACTATCATTGCCACTTTTTGAAACATAAACAGTTGCCATGGATTAAAGCCTACTTTTTATTATATGGTTTTTTTTCAGACTTTGGAGCAGCTTTTGGAGCAGCTTTTGATTTCTCGACAACTGGTGCCTCCACCAATGGTGCTGGCTCTTCTGCTGGTGCGACTGCTTCTACTACAGCCTCTACTGTCTCTTTCGCCTTGAGCAATCCTGCTCTTAACATCTTTTTTAATCTTCTTCTTCTTGGACTTGCCATTATATTATTCTCCCTATTTGGTCCATTTGGACATTAGTTTATTGTAAAGACTTGTGTTATACCAAGCCTTGTTAGTTTCTTTTGGTTTTTCTTTAGGTTGTTGTGGAACTTCTTTAATGATTTCCTTTGGGGATTTTTCTTTAGATTCCTTAAGGACACCATCCAGTAAGTCCCACCGGATATCATCGTAGTTAACATTCGGAACGGAACTGAAATCAATTTGTTCTAAAATAGATATTGCATGTTGGAGTGCTTCATTAGTGGGTGGTCCTTCAAGTAAATCCCAATTGATGCTATCATAATCAATGTTTGGAATTGCACTAAAATCAATTTGTTCCATGATGGACATAACATGTTTCATCAGTGCTCCGGGGGAGACAGACACCTCTTCAAGAGTAGGCATGTCATCCATCACCTTTGCATCATCTTCATCTTTTTCGGCTGGATCGTCTATGTTCAATTCAACCTCCTCGACTTTCTTTTTCTTAGCCAACCTTGCACCAAGTTCTTGTGCATCGGCGTGTTCGTCGTCTTGGCTAGGTGAGTAGTCTTCTTTTACTTTATCCTTGGCAGCCTTTTTCATTGGCTCTTTCTTATCTCCGTCTTTATCGAGATCAAGAAAGTCAGGCTTTGCCTTCTTTTTCAAAAAATCTGTTTCTCTTGTTTTAGCATCTTTATCCAAATCAGACATTTTCCTTCCGCCGCGCATACTATGTGGGCGACCTGCTTCCTTGACTTCTTTCTCAGCCATAATTTCTCTATAAGCTTCTGCAACAGTTTTTCTCAACTCTTCTTTCGTTACTTGATAATGCTCGTTCATTTGGTTATCTCCTTCATATTTAATACTATCTTCCCAATCTCTCACATTTAAGTTGCCTTGTAAGTAGGCTTCTTTTTCGATTTCTCTACCCTTACCATCTTCGGCATAATGACCGCCAGTGGTAAGGTCGCCTAAATCACCACGACAGTTTTGCGCGTGATGAACTAATTCGTGAGAAAAAGATCTAAGAATATCTTTGTGATGTCTATCTGTTACATACAGAACAATAAGTTTATTCTCTGGATCATAGTATGCTGTATTACCTAGGGTTTGTTCAGCGTTTTCAGCATCATGGCGCATGATAACACGCACAGGGTGCTCGAAGCCCAAAGCATTCTTAGCATATGGGTAAAACTTCTGGATGAGATCTTTAATGTTCTGTGTATTTTCCATCACTTAGTAAATAGTGATGAAAAGAACTAAATCCTATCTTTATTTCCTGAGAAGTAGACGTTGATATCGCCGGGGGAAAAGTTAACATAAGATGTGAGCCAACTTTTTACATGTCGCTGATCATTAAACTCCATAAGGTGATCACCATTATAAATCTTCCATTCTCCAAGCTCCTCCAATACATCCATTTTATTAAAAACTAAATCGGTGACACCGTTTATTTTAACTGCCTTCATCAAGGCTTTTAGATCCATCCAGTTGCATTGTCTTTTTCGACCAGTTGTAGCCCCAAATTCTTCTCCAAGTGTTTGGATGGTACCAAAGATAGGATCGTCTGGTTGGAAGTCCTTTGCACCGACGTAAGTCTCATAAATCTTGGCAACTCCCCAAACATTGCGAATGGCTTGTGGGGGTACTCCGTTGAGAAGTGCGGAAGCGGTTGTACAATGGGAAGATGTAACAAAAGGATAATCACCGTGATCAATATCCAATCCAAAACCCTGCGCCCCTTCAAAAAGTATTTCTACGTCTGGTTTTGAATGGAGTTCTTCATAAATATCAATGAGATAATCTTCAAAACAGGGCATATCCTCTGCTCGAAGACCCTTCCTATCATATTTATCACGATAAGCAGGACCATTTCCTCTCTTTGTCGTTCCTATTTTTGAATCTTTCCCGTCTTCTTCTTTATGGAGGTTTGTGATTATATGAGTGTTTCTTGCAATAGAAACCAAAGATGAGGCTGGAATTCCTGCCTGTTCTAGTTCTTCTATCTCTTTAAAGAATTGATCTGGATCTACAACACATCCGGGTCCAATAATTGACTCTATTCCATAGAAAACACCGGCTGGAATATGGTGGGTGACAAACTTCTTCCCTTCGTGATAAATGGTGTGCCCCGCATTGCAACCACCATTAAACCTAATGACGTGTGTATAGTTGCCTTTTGAGCATAAGTGGTGAGCAACCTTACCTTTGGCTTCATCTCCGTGTTGAAGACCAAGAACAACATCCGCAATCATAGCGCCTCTCTTTGTAGAAAATTATAATAATATTATAGCACATGGGCGGCGAAAAGTAAAGATTATTCGCATGCATTCTCTTCAATAATTTGCATTAGGTTTTCATAAATTTCGGCAGGATTATTGGTAAGGTTGAACCACTCTCCACCACTAGCAATTGCGAAAGGATTAAAGCCAGTCATTTTACTGGGGATTCCCGAATCTTTCGATATAATATTGGTGAAAGGATAAATTTTTAAATCTACAGTTTGATTGATAATCTCAATTATGTTTTCTTGTCGGATATACTGATAATACATGGTTAGTGGGTCGTCTAAATCTGTAAGCATTTTCAACAAACTATCACCCGGCTCGTCTGTAAATACAATTATGACTCTTTTTGCTTCAGGTCTCCAGTCAATACTAAAATCTTGAACTGCGGGATCCATATAATATATACCAGAATTAGTTACCGGGTTAGAGGCAGAATATTCATAGGTTAGGTTTTCTATTTTGTAAGGCAAACTATCATAGGCTACAAGGTTATGAAGAGAAAGATAAATCATATCATATAATGTCTCTCTTCCTGATAGACCTATAGCTGGTATTGTGGAGAAAGAACCCATAAAATCGCTAAATGGTGATAAATTTGATATAAGAAGGTTGTATTCTCCTAGAGAAACCCAGTTAGTGGGGTCTCCTTCTTTAAATGGACCCATAAATAAGCCCCACTTAATCACTTCTTCATCTTTGTAATAAGCGGCAAATTGGTTTAAAGCAACCATAACTGCCTCAATTTCATCATTCATAGACCCAGATGCGTCGAGAATAAATAATATATCGGTATCTACTAGTTCTTTTCCGTCATCAACAATCCCGTCACAGTCATCGTCTTGCCCATTACACTCGTCTTTATCCGCAGGTAGTGTTTCGCCGGAACAGAAATCAGTAATAAACGTTTCAGTTCCATCTTCAGCGGTGTAATAGCTCCCAAATTCCCCGGCATCGCATACCATAAATCCGGGTAAACAAATACCAACGTTCATCGTTTCAGGAATTCCAGAATAACAACCCTTAAAGAGATCCTCGTCTATCAATTGATTACAATTATCATCGAAGTTGTTACACTCTTCATCGATTATAAGACCCTTATATATATCGCAGTTTGGCAATGGCTCAGGATCATACGAACACAATGAGAGGCACTCTGTTGTATAGAATTCCTTACAATCTGGATTTACACATTCACAAGTTTTAAATCCCATTCCACATATTAGTGGAGATTCAAAGCAGGGAAACAGGGAACCAACCATATCAAGAGTGCATAGGCATTCTATTCCCTCGTCGACTTGACCATCACAATCGTCATCCAACCCATTGCAAAATTCAGGCACAGGTTGGTCGGCTGTGCATCCGATCCAACTACCCAAGAGACAAAATTCTAATCCGACACCACAAGATGTTTCGCAAGGCTGGAAAAGACCTTCATCGGTCTCGCCATCGCAATCGTCATCAAAACCATTACAAATATCCTCGGGCACCCCGCCGCATCCACCACAGGCATTTGTCTGCCCTTCATCTACGAGACCATCACAATCATTGTCCTTGTAATCACAGACTTCTTCATCTGGATCTGGGGCGAAGCAAACTTCTTCACCATCGATACAGATCAATTCCCCAAAGCCACATTCGTTATAACAGTCTTTTATCGGCAATTCATCATCAACTTCACCATTACAATCATTGTCGATACCATCGCAAACTTCTGGCTCACAAGCAATACATTCTGTATACTTCCATACGCCTTTCTCACACCACTTCTGTTGTGTGCCGAGTATATTCCCCCCTGTGGATATCACAAATGCACATATTTCCTCAAAGGGCACTGGATCAGATGGGTCGCATTCAAATTTCTGTATACACTCACCCACTTCTAAGACTTCTTCTGGGTATTTGCAAATATTAGTTATGATTTTAAACTGCCAGATCTCTTCTAGGTATAGGGACGGCGGGCAAAAATACCATTTTTCCTCTATACAATCAATACCATACTGTTCTTGCAGGTTCTTATGTTTGCTAGCAATTGCTGGATCTATTATATTTGAGTTTGGAATAACACTTTGCTGAATAGTGTCTTCAAGCATGCTGTAGTTTAGAGGCATTGGATCAGGAAACGGCTGCTCATCAATAAACCACTCGGCGCAAGAAAGAAAGTTTATAATCGCAATAATAGCTAAATATGTGAATACTAATGCTGTAAGAATATCTTTTACCATGATATAAATATGATCTACAAAAACATTTAGGAAAGTTTTTCTGGGTGGGACTTAATATCTTGAACATCAACACCTATGATTTCTCTAATGCCGGGAACCAAAGTATTCCTCATGTAAGTTTGGGGATTGGCTTCTCTACCAACTAATTCGAATTTCATTTCAAAAATAACAAAGTCAAAAGTTTCTGTTTTTCGGGAATATTCCGCTTGGTGATTAACAGTAGTAACACCTTCGATGCCCCTAATCTCGTTGAGGAGTTGGGTCATATCTCCTCCTCTTGCCTTATTTATTCGCAGTTTGGCGACTGTTTTGTAAATGCTTTGTGGGTTTTCTTGTTCAGATAGAATGAGTTGTCTTTCAACCATTTCTACGAGTGTATCTAAATTAATATTCATAGGAGCTTGTTTAGCCTCATCAGTATTTGCATATAAGGAAGCGAGGTAATCATCTACAGAACCATCTGTGCAGCCTACTTTCTCACCTGCTGATCCGTCTTTATTCTTTTTGTAGACACATTTGCCTTTCGCTATATACGGCATTTGTTATTCTCCCGAATCTTGTGGACCGCTGTCGCCATCAACCAAACTTTGGGTTGCATTATGAATTACATCCAATGCAGAACTATCAGTCGGGCTGATGCCAAGTTCTTTAAGAGCGCGAGCCAAGTGTTCTGCTGCCTTATCAATATCTTGCTCTGCTGGATCTCCAGTCTGAGAAGTTTGTGCAGGATCACTTGCTGCCATGGCGGAACCCGGAGCAGCACTCATAGCAATTGCAAATGCTAAAGCTTTAGCTATTCCCATTACACCTTCGTCTAGCCCTAACTGGGCTTCTTCTTCTGGTCATTGCTCGTTTACATCATCATCTTCGCTCATTCTATTAGATTGAAATCGTGGGTCTGTAACATCGGAAACTATTTGCATAATCACTTCAACAGCTTTCTGGTGTATAGCCTCTGGATCTTTCGAAACGGGATCTCCTGTATCAGCATAAGTTTGATCTACATCGGTAGAAGTTGTCATTTCCTGATACGCTTGCTTGATGGCTGCTTCAAGATTATCAACAGTTTCCACATCAATACTCTCGTTTAGTTGCGAGGCTTTGTGTGAATTGACTTCTTCTTGGATAATCTGTTGCAATCTTTTCTTTGTAATTTTCATCTGGCTAATGCTCCCGGTACCGAATTTAATAGTATTAATATTTCTTCTTTTTCTTCGTCTGATGTGTGTTTATTGATCAAATCAACAATTATACCGCTAGCTGGTCCGACCCCACGCATATCTGGGTGCCCTGCTATCTTCTCTAGCGTTGTTCTGGTATCTGGTTTTGGAGTGAATGCTTTCTTTACCTTGTCCATAAAGCCTTCAATGTTTAGCCCAACATCTTGTTCTTCCAACTCTTGCTGGACTTCTTCACCAAACACTTCACCAGCTTCTTCATTGGTAAGAGTAACTTCAAGCTCTTCTTTGATGAGTTGTTTTAGTTTTTGTTTTGTGATTTTCATCTTAATCTCCTGAATACATTCCTGATTTGTAGTAAGCATCGCCAATTCCCGCATACGGATCTCTTGCTTTTTTCTTCTTCGGCTCTTCTTCTTCTTTATCTTTCTTTCTTTCTGGATCGTCGTCGTCACGCTTACTGTGCCCGTGTTCTTCGGCAACAACTGCCTTTACATCCGCCTCGGACAAATTGCGAACAATTGTGTTACCGAACTTAATATCATACACGCCAATCTCGGCGTTCTCATTTAATGAATGCCAAATAACAGTCCCAACAGCGTTCTTTTTGCTGATACCGTATCTTTCCATTAAAGCTGAACTCAGCTTTGCTTCCTTCATTCACTTGTGGGTGAGGTCGCCAAGTTCTTTTTCAGCCCGGTCTTTAACGCCTTTATTCAAAACCTTGCTGATCCCGCGACTTCCCGCGACACCAGTTAATTCTTTCTCTAATTCTGCTTTTCTCTCTTCCTCGGCAGCGGTGAGTTCTTCTCCGATAATCTCTTTCAATCTTTGTTTCGTGATTTTCATATCACTTTCTCTTAATCCCGCTTTGTCAAATGGTGTTCCGTCTTTCGTTTTTGGACCAAGCCCTTGACCATAATCAACGAGCGCATGATACATATCAATGCCTATTGCTTTAATAGCCGGATCCAAGGCATCTCGCACTTTGCTAGCGAATTGCTTATCAGAATTAAATTGTTTAACGAAGTCGTCGTATGCTCCTTTCGCCGGAGTTAAACCTAAGCCAAGAGCAATTTCAAACATGGTCATAGCTAATGGTTCGCTATATGTTGTTCCTCCACTTTTAGGAAGAGTGGTTATATCTGTATCGAAACCATCCATACTATAATTATTTCGGGCATATGCTTGTGATCTTTTTTTCAATAATTCTGGCTGTGCGTCAAGCACCTTTTGAAGTTTTGCGCCTTGCTGTTGCTGCGCCTTTGCTGCGGCTGCTTTTTTCTTTTTATCTTGCGATTTCGCAGCAACAGACTGTTGTTTCTTTTGATTTTTCATATACGTCTGTGCGCCGAATGGATCTGCCCAGTTGTCTGGATTTAGAAAAGACAACATTCCATCTTCATCAAATAAACCTTCGTCGACGTTTTTTCCCAACTCTTCTTTGATAATATCTTTTAATCTTTCTCTTGTAATTTTCATTTAAATGTCTCCTATAACATTATAATTATTATCTCATCACACTTTAAGCAATTAAACTTTATATTTTGCCCAAGCCCAGAACCTCCGCGATTCTAAATAGTGTATATCCAATTCGTTCCCGTAAGCCTCACGCTCAAAACGAATAGACCTATATGCGTCGTCATAGTTCTTATATTTTGCAAAACCATAAAGAAAATCCCAGACATAAATCAGCAAAAAACCTATGACAAGGGTTTCCGCATACTGCTTAATATGAATGGTCTCGTGACGAATAAGGCGTTCATCGCCCTCACCTCTAATGAAAATAAATGGAAATAGTGTGATACCACCAACTTCCATAAACCAACTTAACATCTTTGGCAATCTGCTGTTTTTAATAATAATAGGCTTCATTATAGTTTCTCCGTATCCTTCTTTAAGGCATCTGCATTTTGTTGTGCTTTTAGGGCAGCATTTTTTGCTTCTGGTGAACTAAGGAAATATGTGTTAACATTAGCTGTCAATTGTTCTAATTGAGAATATATGTCGAATAGATTTTCCCCAAGCCTATCTACATATTTTTGTGCTCTTTCTTGCATTTCTTTTCTTGACCCTAGATCCAGAGTTCCTAATTTAAAATTGCTAGCCGATCCAGCCTTAACAGGAAGACCATTCCCGCTAGCTCCTTCTTTCCCGCCCACCATTTTCGCTCCAAGCCCATTGAAATCTCCGGGGTAATTTTCATTACCAACGTCAAATCCATAAAAATCGATACTTAGCACTTCCCCATCAGATCTATTTTTTAGGGCAATTATATACCGTATTGGTCTCTTATACTGTTCTATCCCTCTATTGAGATTTGTGTATGACCCCTTTACATATCGAGAAGCATCAGAAAAGAAAAATTTCAAGCTCAAAGGAGTCTGTCCATCAGAATCCAATATATCTTCAATTGCTTGATTTCGACCTCCGGGTGTAGGAACTTGTCTAGATTTCCCTCCAAGCAACGCACTGAGCAAAGACTCAAACAAAAATCCCCCCGTTTTATCGTTGAAGTCATAAATAACAGAAGCAAGGGAATCTAGAAAAACTAGTCCACCCAGAATTTCTCCGACATCTTTTGAATTAACACAAGCTTCGTCACAATCTTTAATCATAGCCTGAAGTGAGGCAATTTTAGAACTCAGATTATTACCAGATATTTTAGCTGTGAACATTTCTATGATTTTTCTGTCTTCCGATCCGGGCGTACCCCACTGCTCAGAAATTCTAAGTTTAGGAAAAGAAATAGTTTTCTTTTCTTCGGAAGATTCTATTCCATCTTGCTCAAAAATATATTTCTTCCACTCATTCAATAATTCTTTCATTTAACATATCCTCTTTTCTTTTAATAATCGGTCAAACATATTGGTTTCGCTAAAAAATACAAATGATGTCGCAACCTCTTTCTCTTCTATATTTAGTCTTTCGGACCAAGTTTTAGAAGATTTATTCAAACATAGGGCGACGGGCTTAGTGATAAAATCACCTCCTAGATTGCCTAACAAATGGTTCCAGAGATGGTACTCAAACTCAGTGACTCTGAAGCGGTCGGCTAAAAGCCCGTCGTTATTTTTGGAAGCCCACTCTATTGCTATTTTCAACAATAATGGACCCCACTCATTATCTGATTCGATGATTTTCGCTATGTATGCGCCACCACAGTCACCTTCGAATTCGTTTGGCTTTGCTATTGTTATATAGCCCCATGGCTTATCTTCGCCTTTCTCTATCGAAGTGCAAATAGCATCATTAACATAACGAAAAGTTCTTCTACCACCTGCCGATCTTTCTATACGTATAGCGACGTTAGAGGGCAAATCATCGAAAGACTTAACATTTTTTAATACAATATTTCTGTATACTTTCTTTTTCTTTCTTCCAACCAAACACTTAGTTTCCTAAAAATTCTTTCCAAGACTTGACTGTCTCAGATAATTTTACTCTGACTGAATCATCAGATTTTTTAGACATCAACTTATCGTAAGCCATATGTTTAAGGTTGCTTAACTTTTCTAAATAGTTGTTCCTTCTTAGGACTTTAAAAGCGATATTCTCTCCGGAAAACTCTCCGGCTCTATCTAGTCCTGTCTTTCTGAACTTGCGTATCTTCTCTCTTAACTTCTCAATATATTGGAGAGCATCCGTATATTTCTCGGACTTGTAGAGAGTGGTTGCTCTATCGATTTGGTCCATTATATTATCGGCTTTCTTTGTGATATCTGACCAGTCAAGTGAAGGTTCTACTCTGCTGGGTTCGATAAGCCATTCATCATTCATAACAGAATATACGCCGGTAGAGGAATGAGGCTCATTCTCATCTTGAACGTAGACCTCAACTTCAAACCCATCGATATAAATGTCATGTATTCTATTCCAAAGAGACTTCTTTGCGTTGAAATAATCCTTGGCTAACTCT